>Ga0308166_1000105_pt1 | contig 189734 bp, 180 predicted proteins | sample PhyCR2_2_FD_202137 | JGI IMG/M metagenome (GOLD analysis project Ga0308166, IMG submission 202137) | Phyllosphere microbial communities from UC Gill Tract Community Farm, Albany, California, United States - DLSLCC.R2 | ecosystem: Host-associated > Plants > Phyllosphere > Unclassified | place...
CCATAGCAAGTTGGTACCACTCCTTCCCATCCCGAACAGGACAGTGAAACGACTTCGCGCCGATGATAGTGCGGATTCCCGTGTGAAAGTAGGTCATCGTCAGGCTTTTATACTGATCAACCCCTCTGCTCTACCGAGTAGAGGGGTTTTTCTTTTTATCTCGTCGCAGCAATGGTTTGCGGCTGGTTTGGGGGAGTTGTGATGCAGTTGCAGGATATGTTGTACTCGCAGGGTTTTGGGGTACGCCGTGTGTGCTCGGGCCTGGTGCAACAAGGCTGGGTGCAGTTGTGGGATGCGCAGGCGAACGAGTGGGTGCAGGAGACTGACTCGACCGCCGATGTGGAGCCCGAGGGCCTGCGCTTCAAGGTGCAAGGCGTGGAGTGGGAATACCACGCGCTGGGCTATGTGCTGCTGAACAAACCGGCAGGCACCGAGTGCTCGCAAAAACCCTCGGCCTATCCCAGCATCTACAGCCTGCTGCCGGTGCCGCTGCGCACGCGTCCCAACAAGAATGCCATCCAGGGTTTGCAGGCCGTCGGCCGCCTGGACCAGGACACCACGGGCATGCTGCTGCTCAGCGATGATGGCCAGTTTATCCATCGCATGAGCTCGCCCAAAAAGCATGTTCCCAAGCGCTACCAGGTCACGGCCAAGCATGGCGTGACCGAGCAGCAGGTCGAGCGTCTGTTGGCGGGTGTGGTTCTGGATGATGATCCCAAGCCCGTCAAGGCCGCGGCTTGCGTGAAAACGGGTGACAACACCTTGGATCTGACCTTGACCGAGGGCAAATACCACCAGGTCAAGCGCATGCTGGCGGCGGTAGGCAACCGGGTGGAAGGCCTGCACCGTGCCCAGATTGGCGGGCTGGTGTTGACGGAAGCGCTCAAGCCGGGCGAATGGCGCTGGCTTACTGCGGACGAGTTGGCATTGCTCAAACCCTGACGGTTTTTGACCTTGTGTGGCTTTGGCGCAAGATCAACGATTATTTACATCGCCAATCGCCCCTTGATGGCGCTGCAATTTATCGCGGGCAGCTACACTCGCTGCGTTACTAGTAGGAATTGCTCGTGAAGCCTTTCGTTTTTGCCCGTTCCCTGATCGCGGTGATGGCCTTTGCGGCCACTGCGGTGCATGCTGCCAATCCCATCCTGGTGCTCAACTCGCTGGACGCCAACATCAGTGTGATCGACCCCACGACCTGGAAAGAGGTCAAGCGCATTCCTACGGGCAAGGAGCCCCACCATCTGTACCTGACGCCAGACAGCAAGTCGGTGATCGTGGCCAATGCCACCGGCGATTCGCTGACCTTTGTCGATCCCAAGACGGCCGATGTGCAGCGGGTGATCCAGGGCATTTCGGATCCCTACCATCTACGTTTTTCGCCGGACATGAAGTGGTTTGTGACGGCGGCCAACCGCCTCAACCACATTGATATTTACCGCTGGGACGGGCAAGAGCCCAAATTGGTCAAGCGTATTGCTACGGGCAAGACGCCCAGTCATCTGTGGATCGACAGCAAGAGCAAGACGATCTACTCGACCATGCAGGACAGCGATGAGCTGGTGGCCATTGACATTGCCACCCAGACCCTGAAATGGCGCACCAAGACGGGGCAGATGCCGGCCGACCTGTATGGCAGCCCGGACGACAAATTCGTTTTTGTAGCACTGACCGGCAGCGACGGCGTGCAGGTGTTCGACGTCAGCGGTGCCGAGCCCCAGTTGGTCAAGACCATCAAGACCGACAAGGGTGCACACGCCTTCCGCGCGACCGGCGATGGCCGCCATCTTTTCGTCAGCAACCGGGTGGCCAATACCATCAGCAAGCTCGACATGGTGAGCCAGACGGTCGTCGACCGCTATCCTGGCCCTAGTGGCCCCGATTGCATGGATGTGAGCCCGGACGGCCGCTACATCTACCTCAGCTCGCGCTGGGCGGGCAAGATGAGTGTGATCGACACGGTTGAGCGCAAGGTGGTCAACCAGGTGAAGGTCGGCAAATCGCCGCATGGCATCTGGGTGCTGGACCACGCACCACGCTAGTGCCTTATTGAGTCGGTAGCAGAGGGGATAGCCACGCTATGCGCAGCAAGTTTTTCTGGCTTCTGGCCGCCAGTTTGGGCAGCGCTCCTGCCTTTGCTCAGGCTTCGGCTACGGTGCCTGCTGCAGCGGCCGCTGCTGAGGGCAGGTGCAGCAAGCCCATTTATTTGACCCTGGACACTGGCCATATGGGGGTGGCCGACCAAATCGCAGAGGTGCTGCGCAAGACGCAGGTCAAGGTCACCTTCTTTGCCGCCAATGAGCGCACCAAGGAGGGCGATGGCAGCCTGGGTGACCACTGGGCGCCCTGGTGGCGCGCCCGCGCCGCAGAAGGCCATGCCTTTGCCTCCCACACCTGGGACCACACCTACTGGCGTGGTGATGTCAAAGTGCCGGCAGGCGCTGCGCCCCGCTTCAAGGTCCAGCCTTCGCAAGGCGCACAGGCCGGGCAACGCTTTGAATGGACGGCTGCGCAGTACTGCGCGCAGATTCAACAATCCGAGGACCGTCTCGCCAAGATCACCGGCGTCAAGCCCTTGCCGCTGTTTCGCGCGCCAGGCGGCAAGACCTCGCCCAGCCTGATTGCAGCGGCCAAGGGCTGCGGCTATGCCCATGTGGGCTGGTCGCCAGCAGGCTTTCTGGGTGATGAGCTACCCAGCGACAAATACCCCAACCAGCAACTGCTGGACAAGGCGCTCCGCGACATCCGTCCCGGCGATATCTTGCTCGCCCACATGGGCATCTGGGACCGCAAGGACCCTTGGGCGCCAGCAGTTTTGCAACCATTGATTGAAGGCTTGCAGGCCAAGGGATTTTGTTTTGCCACCTTGCGTGAACATCCGCAATACAAGGATTGGATTCTTCAGCATGGAGGCTGAAAGCGCTTGCAGCGGCGCACACTGGTGGCTGCAGGGCTTGAGGCACTCATCGAACTAATGGTTAGCCATGGAATTTCTCAGCACGCTTTTTGACAACGCACAGCAGTGGCTGTTTGAACAGCTGCTGCAGCCGCTGCTGTTCAACCTCGGCCTCACCAGCTATCTCGAAGATGGCTATACGGCAGCCGGCTGGTTCCTGGTGGGCTGCATTCAGATCCTCATTATGGTGCTGGTGATTGCACCACTGCAGCGCTGGCGGCCCGTAGAGGCGGTGACCGATCGGCATGCGATCCGTGTGGACATGCTCTACACCTTTATCCACCGTCTGGGTCTGTTCCGTCTGGCCTTGTTCTTTACCATCGATCCGCTGTGGGACATGGTGGTGGGCGCAATGCGCGTGCGCGGCTTTGAGACCTGGCACCTGGATGCGCTCTGGCCAGGCGTTACCGACCTGGGCTGGGTAAGCCTGCTGATCTACCTGTTGGTGTTTGACTTCGTCGCGTACTGGATCCACCGGGGCCAGCACCAATTCGTCTGGTGGTGGCGGCTGCATGCCTTGCACCATTCGCAGCAGCAGATGACGATGTGGAGCGACAACCGCAATCACCTGCTCGATGACCTGGTACACGACAGTATTCTGGTGTTTGTCGCGGTGTTGATCGGCGTCGCGCCCAGCCAATTTGTGGCGATTGTCGCCATCACCCAACTGAGCGAAAGCCTGCAGCATGCCAATCTGCGCCTGTGGTTTGGCCGCCTGGGTGAGCGGCTGTGGATCAGCCCGCGTTTTCACCGCCGCCACCATGCGATCTGCATTGGTCATGAATCACCCGCTACCACCGCCGCACCCAACGCTGCCGTGAAGGTTGGCGAGGCTGCCCAGCGCACCCGCCTGGGTGGTTGTAACTTCGGTGTGCTGTTGCCTTGGTGGGATATGCTTTTTGGCACCGCCAACTTCGAGCTACGCTATGACCCCACCGGTATCCGTGACCAGGTGCAGCCCAACCGCCAGGGGCAGTTGCGCAATTACGGACGCGGCTTCTGGAGCCAGCAATGGCGAGGGCTGCTTCGCCTGGTAGGCCGTGCCTGACTATGGCGCACCGGTTGACAGCACATCGCTGAGCGGCAGGTAGGCTGCCAGCCCCGACCACTTACACAAGGAGTTCAATCCATGCCCCTCGCGTCTGCGGGCTCTCGCCTGATGTTTGATGCCTTCTGGCGCGCTGCGGCCTATTGCTTTCGGCCACGTGTGATGCTGCTGTCGGTGCTGCCGCTCATCGTGATGCTGGTGGCCTTGGGTGGCTGGAGCTATTTCTTCTGGTCGGGCTCGGTGGCCACCATGCAGCACTGGGTGGAGACCATTGGCTGGCTGCGCACGGTGTTCAGCTGGTTTGGCAGCAGCGGCACCGAGGGTTTTGCGGCCGGCATTGCACCCTTTGTGGTGCTGATCCTGATCACGCCGGTGGCGGCGGTGGTCGCGCTGCTGGTGATTGCGCTGCTGATGACGCCGGCTCTGGTCAACATGGTGACCGAGCAGCGCTTTGCTCAGTTGGAGAAGAAAAAAGGCATGGGTCTGGTGACCAGCGTGCTATGGGCCTTGAGCACCTCAGTGGTTGCGATTGTGGCCTTTGTCATCACCATGCCGCTGTGGCTGATCCCACCCTTGGTGCTGATCGTGCCGCCGGTCATCTGGGGCTGGCTGACCTACCGGGTCATGAGTGTGGATGCCCTGGCCGACCATGCCAGCAAGGCCGAGCGCGATACGCTCCTGCAGCGCTACCGTTGGCCGCTGCTGCTGATGGGCATCATCTCCGGCTATATCGGCATTGCGCCCAGTGTCGTCTGGGCCTCGGGCATGGTCTTTACCATTGGCTTTGTGGTACTGATACCCATAGCCGTGTGGATTTATGCGATCACCTTTGCATTTTCCTCCCTGTGGTTTATCCATTTTTGCTTGGCTGCATTGCAGCAGCTGCGGATCGAGAATGGTGAGCCGGGTGTGCCGCTGCCGGTGAACGATCCGGTGGTGCTCGGCAGAACCGATGGCGTTTTGCTGCCCGATGCGGGAGAGCCGAAGTAAACCATCGCTTGGCAGGCCAGCCCCTTGACTTGGTTGGCGCCGCACTAAAAAGGTGCATAACTAGCCATTTTGGTGCAACTGAAGCAGTTCCGCAAAGGCGATTCAGGTTTGCACCATATTGGTGCTTTGATGCACCATGGCATCGGCCCGCACGGATCTGGGTCGCCGGCTGCAAAATCCTCGGCACCCCATCAGGGCACAGGGCAAAAGCGCGGTACAGTCTGGCTTCGGGCAAAGTCCGGCTGCGGTGGCGTTGTGCCAGGCCCGCATTTTCTGGTCGGCATGGGCATGTCATAAAACTGGCACGTAAACTGCTTTATTGTTGGCACAGCCCTTTTTATTCACGATTTTCTTTGGAGCATTAGATGGCCAAGAGCGTTGCAGATGTGATGAGCATGTTGGACGAGAACGAGGTCAAGTTCGTTGATCTGCGTTTTACCGACACCCGTGGCAAGGAACAGCACGTCACGGTGCCTATCTCGCACTTTGACGAAGACAAGTTCACCTCGGGCCACGCGTTTGATGGCTCCTCCATCGCTGGCTGGAAGGGTATTGAAGCATCCGACATGCTGCTGATGCCCGATCCCAACACGGCCAACATCGACCCGTTCTTCGACGAAACCACGATGTTCCTGCAGTGCGACGTGATCGAACCCGGTGACGGCAAGGCCTACGACCGTGATCCCCGTTCCGTTGCCAAACGCGCTGAAGCCTACCTGAAGGCATCGGGCCTGGGCGATACTGCCTACTTCGGTCCAGAGCCAGAATTCTTCATCTTCGACGGCGTGCGTTGGAGCACCGAACCCAACAATCCTTTCTTCGACATCGAAGAATACGAAGCTCCCTGGAACAGCGGCGCCAAATTTGACAACGGCAACCGTGGCCACCGTCCACGCGTCAAGGGCGGCTACTTCCCCGTGCCTCCTGTTGACAGCACCCAGGACATGCGCGCTGAAATGTCCCTGCTTCTTGAGTCGCTGGGCATTCCCGTCGAAGTGTTCCACCACGAAGTGGCGGGCGCTGGCCAGAACGAACTGGGCACCCGTTTCTCCACCCTGGTGGAGCGTGCTGACTGGACCCAAGTGCAGAAGTACGTGATCTGGAACGTGGCGGACACCTACGGCAAGACCGCAACGTTCATGCCCAAGCCATACTCGGGCGACAACGGCTCGGGCATGCACGTGCACCAGTCCGTTTGGAAAGACGGCAAGAACCTGTTCGCTGGCGACGGCTATGCCGGTCTGTCCGATTTCGCGCTGTACTACATCGGCGGCATCATCAAGCACGCCCGTGCACTGAACGCGATCACCAACCCTGGCACCAACAGCTACAAGCGCCTGGTTCCTGGTTTCGAAGCGCCTGTAAAGCTGGCTTACTCGGCCAAGAACCGCTCGGCATCGATCCGTATTCCTTACGTGAGCAACCCCAAGGGCCGCCGCGTGGAAGCACGTTTCCCTGATCCCCTGATGAACCCCTACCTGGGCTTCGCAGCGCTGCTGATGGCCGGTCTGGACGGCGTGGAAAACAAGATCCATCCGGGCGAAGCCGCCACCAAGGATCTGTACCATCTGCCTCCAGAGGAAGACAAACTGGTCCCCACCGTGTGCCACAGCCTGGACCAGGCACTGGAAGCATTGGATGCCGACCGCGCCTTCCTGACCAAGGGTGGTGTGTTCAGCGACAGCATGCTGGATGCCTACATCGAGCTGAAGATGGGCGAAGTGACCCGCTTCCGCCAAGCGGTGCACCCAGTCGAATACGATATGTACTACTCGCTGTAAGCCAGTCCCTGCCAGGCTCTTGTGGCCTGGCTATTGGGGCAAAGGCGACCTGCCAGCCTTCCGGGGTGGCAGGTCGTTTTTTATGCGAAATCAGGGGGCAGGGCACGTAACCGGGCCGCGACGAATCTGTAACAGCCGGAACTGTTCGGCGTGATCAGCCTCCTTTGTAGCTACACTGCGGGTTGCAGAGGGGTGCCATCGTGCAAAGCCGCAAAAGGCTGTCACGGACATACAGGCAAAGTGGGGCGAACGGGCGAAACGGGGTTATGCATACAAAGTTGTTGTTTTTGATGGTGGCAGTGGTATCTGCGCAAGGAGCTGTGGCGCAGGATCGCATCTATCGCTGTGGCAATGAATACACCAACGATGTGGCCAAGGCGCGGCAAAAAGGCTGTGCCGTGGTGGAGGGTGCCAACGTCACCATTGTGCAAGGGACCCGCCCGCACACCTCTGCCGCCAGCCCAGCACCCGCACCCAATGCCCCAGCCGCTGCACCACGCCCCGCGCGTGCACCCGCTGCGGCCACACCCGCACCACGCTCTACCACGGCCGAAGGCCGCGCCCGCGATTCCGACGCGCGCCTCATCCTGGAGACTGAGCTGAAGAAAGCCCAGGACAAGAAGATTGCGTTGGCGCGGGAATACAACAACGGCGAACCTGAGAAGAACGCCTTGGAGATGCGCAATCCCGCCTTCTATACCAAGCGCGTCGAAGATCTGAAGCAGGAAATTGCACGCAACGACAGCGATATTGCTGGCATCCAGCGCGAGCTACAACGCCTGCCGGCCCCATAATCAGGGCTTCTACCTTTCAGGGCACATCCCATGTCTGACCTCAGTGCCATGGATCGCGAGTGGCAGGCGCTGGAGCACATCGCCACCTTGGTCGCCGTGCTACGACTCGATGGCGCTGCAGCGAGGGTCAACGCCGCGCTGGAAAATGCGCTGGGCGTCTCACGCAAGAGCATTCTGGGCCATTATTTTGGCGGCTTTTTCCAGGATGACGAGCTGATCCACAAGGCCTTGGTCGATGCGCGTGCGCAGCGCTTTTCGTCGCTGCGCTTTGAGGCGCAATTGCGGCGCAGCCTGCAGGACTCCTTTCCCGTGCATGCCAACCTCTCGTGGTGGGAAGAAGAAGAGAGCATTCTGGTGGAGCTCTGGCCGCTGGAGCAGCAGGTGCGCCAGGACCGCGAGGAGCGCGTGCGCGAGCAGGCGCTGGCCAACAAGGAGCTGATCCGCAACCTGGCCCATGAGATCAAGAACCCGCTGGGTGGCATACGCGGTGCTGCCCAGCTGCTGGAGCTGGAATTGCCTGATGCCCAGCTCAAGGAATACACCGACGTCATCATCCATGAGGCCGACCGCCTGCAGGCGCTGGTCGACCGCTTGCTTGCGCCGCACCGCCATCCGCACACGGTGGGTGATGTCAATATCCATGAGGTCTGTGAACGTGTCTGCCAGCTGGTGCTGCTGGAGTACCCGCAGGGCCTGCGCATCGAGCGTGATTACGACACTTCGCTGCCCGAGATCCGTGGCGATCGCGAGCAGTTGATTCAGGCTTTGCTGAACATTGTGCAGAATGCAGCACAGGTGCTGGTACCGCAAATGGCCCAAGACAATGCGCGCATTACCTTGCGCACCCGCATTGCCCGGCAGCTCACCCTGGGCCGAAAGCGGCATAAGTTGGCACTGGAATTGCATGTCATCGACAACGGTCCTGGCATCGAGCCGGACATCAAGGAGCGGATTTTCTACCCCCTGGTGACCGGGCGTGATGGTGGCACGGGCCTGGGTTTGCCGCTGGCGCAGACCTTTGTGCAACGGCACGAAGGTCTTATTGAATGCGAGAGCGAGCCCGGGCGCACGGATTTCCGCATCATGCTGCCGTTGACAGACTAGGGGGCAGTTGGCTTCCCTTGCTGCAGGACCCCGGTATGTAGAACTGTAAGGGTAGGGTGATAGCGACAATGAAACCAATCTGGATAGTGGATGATGACCCATCCATCCGATTCGTACTGGAAAAGGCACTCGCCCGCGAGCAACTGCCTACGCGCAGCTTTGTGCATCCCAAGGAAGTACTCGAAGCCTTTGACAACGTGAGCGACCAGGCGTTGGCACCCTCGGTGCTGGTCAGCGACATCCGCATGCCCGGTGGCAATGGCCTGCAATTGCTCGAGCAGGTGCACGAGGACCATCCGCAGCTGCCGGTCATCATCATGACCGCCTACTCGGACCTGGACAGTGCCGTCTCGGCCTTCCAGCGCGGCGCTTTCGAGTATCTGCCCAAGCCCTTTGACCTGCCCAAGGCCGTGGAGCTGATCAAGCGCGCTGTGCAGCAAAGTGAAAGCCAGGCGCCTGAGATGTCCCAGTCCGCCGGCAATGGCGAGATGCTGGGCCAGGCCCCGGCGATGCAGGACGTGTTCCGCGCCATTGGCCGGCTGTCGCAAAGCAATGTCACCGTGATGGTGACGGGTGAGTCTGGCTCGGGCAAGGAGCTGGTCGCGCGTGCGCTGCACAAGCACTCGCCGGTGGCCGGTGGCCCCTTTGTGGCCATCAACACCGCCGCCATCCCGAAGGATTTGCTCGAGAGCGAACTGTTTGGCCATGAGCGCGGCGCCTTTACCGGCGCGCAAACCCAGCGCCGGGGCCGCTTTGAGCAGGCCGAGGGCGGCACGCTGTTCCTCGATGAAATTGGCGACATGCCGTTTGACCTGCAAACCCGGTTGCTGCGCGTGTTGTCCGACGGGCATTTCTACCGCGTTGGCGGCCATGTTCCGGTCAAGTCACATGTGCGCGTGATTGCCGCGACCCACCAGAACCTGGAAGACCGGGTGCACAAGGGCGTGTTCCGCGAGGACTTGTTCCACCGCCTCAACGTCATCCGCCTGCGTCTGCCGCCGCTGCGCGAGCGCAAGGAAGACATTCCCATGCTGGCCCGCCACTTTCTGGCCGCCAGCGCCAAGCAGCTGGGCGTGGAGCCCAAGCAGTTGTCGGAAGCCGCACTGGCCCAACTGGCCCAGTTTGCGTTCCCGGGCAATGTGCGGCAATTGGAGAACATCTGCCACTGGATCACCGTGATGGCGCCCGCGCAGTGGGTGTCCGTGCAGGATCTGCCACCGGAAGTGCTGCAGGCTACGCCGGCTGCACCGCTGGCCACCAGCAGCCTGCCCAGCACCGTGCAGCCAGTGCAGGCACCTGCGCAGGACTACAGCTACCGACCCGCTGCTGCTGATGTGCCGGCTCAGCCAGCGGCCCACCCAGCCGCCGTCTCCATGCCGGTCCACGGCAGTGCCAACGGTGCTGTCCATGGCGCTGCACCAGGCGGCGACTGGGAAAGTGATCTGGCCCGCGAGGCCGATGCGCTTCTGCAGTCCGGCAGCACCGAGGTCTGGGATGTGCTGAGCCGCCGCTTTGAGTCGCAACTGATCAAGAGCGCCTTGGCTGCCACCCACGGCCGGCGCATGGAGGCTGCCCAGCGCCTGGGCATTGGCCGCAACACCATCACCCGCAAGATCCAGGAGCTGGGGCTGTCGGCCAGCGATGATTGATGCATTGATACGTTGAGGCCCCTATAAACCGCCGCCTTGCAAGGCGGCAGTTTTGCTTACAGAGGCCAGCCATCGATGTGGATTGAACCGTGCCACAATGGGCAATTCCCTGTCTGCCCGGTGGTGCAATCCATGCAAAAGATGACTTCGGTGTTTTCGGCCCAGGCGTACCGCAATTCGCCCGAACGCATTGGCCGCCAGCGCTCGGCGCTGCTCAATACCCTGCGGCTGGCAGCCTCCACCGCCAATGGCATGGCCCAGCTCGCGGGTGACGCACTGCACGGCGCGATGGCCGGCGGCCTGCCACCCAAGGCCAAGGCACTGTGGGGCAATCCTGCACGCGAGGACAGCTACTGGCGCAGCCACTACCAAAGCATGGATTTTTATGTGGCTGGCCAGCCTTTTGAGGCCTACCGCCCGGCGCTGGCCTTAGGCTGGTATGCGGCGCAGCGCAACCCCTCCGGTTTTGATGCACTGGCCACCCAGCTGGAAGTGCAGTGGCAGCATGTGCGCGGCAGCAATCCCATGGACTGGCCCGAGGCGCGCACCATAGCGCGTGCCGCCTATGACCATGCCATCAACGGTCTCCAGGGCGAGCAGCTGTCTGCCGCCCAAGTGCAACATGCGGTGCGCGTGCTGCAGCAAGGCCTGGCCGATTGCGAAGAGTGCCTGGTGGCGGGCAGTGAGCAAGCCCGCGCGATTGCCTTGCGCAGCCATCTGTATGCGCTGGCCGAGCAATTCCGCGCGATGGACTGGCAATTGCAGGATGTGCAGCTGCAACTGGCCGAGCCCAGTCCGCTGGTGGAGCGGCCCGGATTGAGCGCTGCCGGCCGCATGCATCGCCGCTGGACCGAGTTCAAGCAGCGCGCCAATCTCGATAGCGACCGCGATCTGATTGCCGAATGCAACCTCTGCCTGGTGCTGGTCGCAGAGCGCTACCAGCGCGTGCTGGAATCGGCCTTGCCGCTGGATGTGCGGCCCCTGCTGCAAGCACAGGCGCAGCAGCTGCGCCGCTATACCGATGAGCTGCAGCACATGCAGGATGCCCGCGCGCGTTAAAATTTACTCTTTATAAGCTGTTACAAATCTCTTATGCAGCAGCCGGTAGGTGGCCTGTTTTGTTGCCTGCACCTTGCCGTAGTTATGGTGGCAGGTGTGTGAAACTTCCCGTGAATTGGGAAAAAATTACCATTTAGGCGCCTACTTTCTCAGTGTGCGCGCGCTAACCCGCAAAAACTTGCGGCTACAATCGGGCCCGCAGAACCTGCAATCCTGCCGTCCAAGGCAGCCTCATTGCTCTTTCCTTCAATGGCGGATCGGCCGCCTGTACCCGTCAGCAATGCCTGCCTGGGCTGGAAAAGCGCACACAGTCCAGCACCTCCCTGCTGATGTGCCGCAGACGAGGTCCACCGCGCACTGGACGGCACCATAAATCACACATATCAAAGGTATTGGTTATGGCTCTCTCGGGCAAAAAGGGCTCTTCGTCGGCGCTGTGGATTTTGGCGGCGATGCTGGCAGGCATTGCGCTGGGCTATGCCGTCAACGCAAGCGCCGATGATGCAGCCGCAGCCAAGGATATTGCTGGCTACATCTCCATCGTCTCCGATGTGTTCCTGCGCCTGATCAAGATGCTGATCGGACCGCTGGTGTTTTCGACGCTGGTGGTGGGCATTGCGCACATGGGCGATGCCGCATCGGTGGGCCGGGTGTTCTTCAAGGCCATGATGTGGTTCCTCACCGCATCGCTGGTGTCGCTGCTTTTGGGCATGGTGCTGGCCAACGTGCTGCAGCCCGGCGCCAACCTGGGCCTGCCGCTGCCCGATGTGAGCGCGGCCACCAACCTGGCCACCGGCAAGTTCACCTTGCGCGAGTTCATCAACCACACGGTGCCCAAGTCGTTTGCCGAAGCGATGGCGAACAACGAGATCCTGCAGATTGTCGTGTTCTCGATGTTCTTTGGCGTGGCCATGGCTGCGCTGGGCGACAAGGCCAAGACCTTGCTGGCCGCCATCGATGAGCTCTCGCATGTGATGCTCAAGATCACCGGCTATGTGATGAAGCTCGCGCCCCTGGCGGTGCTGTCGGCCATGGCCTCCACAGTCGCCATCAATGGCCTGGGCATTCTGCTGAAGTTTGCCGTGTTCATGGGTGAGTTCTACCTGGGCCTGTTCATCCTGTGGTCGCTGCTGGTGCTGGCAGGTATGGCCTTCCTGGGCAAGCGCGTATTCAAGCTGCTGACCCTCATCAAAGAGGCCTTCATGGTCTCCTTTGCCACCGCCAGCTCTGAGGCCGCCTATCCCAAGATTCTCGATGCGCTCGACCGTTTTGGCGTCAAGCGCAAGATCTCGAGCTTTGTCATGCCCATGGGGTACTCCTTCAATCTCGATGGCTCGATGATGTATTGCACCTTTGCGACCTTGTTCATCGCACAGGCCTATGGCATCGAGCTGTCCTTGGGCACGCAGATCACCATGCTGCTGGTGCTGATGCTTACCTCCAAGGGCATTGCCGGCGTGCCGCGCGCCTCGCTGGTGGTGATCGCTGCCACCTTGAGCCACTTCAATATCCCTGAAGCCGGCCTGCTGCTGATCCTGGGCATCGACACCTTCCTGGACATGGGCCGCTCTGCCACCAATGCCGTGGGCAACTCGCTGGCTTCTGCTGTGGTTGCGAAGTGGGAGGGCGAACTGCTGTCCGAAGAAGACGCCGAAGCGCTGAGCCGCAAGCTCGATGCCGAGGCCGCACTGGCGATGCATGCGCTGCCGGAGACCGACGGCAAGGCTTGATCTGGATGCTGCTCTCAGCGTAGTAGAGACGACAAAAAACGGGCTGCGGCCCGTTTTTTTGCATGGGTTGGTGGCTTGATCAGCCCAAGGTCACCACCACAGGTGCATGGTCGCTGGGCTGCTTGTTCTTGCGCGGGGCACGGTCAATCGTGCAGGCGCTCACCGAGCCCTTCAGTGCTTCGCTGACCAGGATATGGTCAATGCGCAGGCCCCGGTTCTTCTGGAAGCCCAGCATGCGGTAGTCCCACCAGCTGTAGCTTTTCTCGGGCTGCTCGAACAGGCGGTAGGCGTCGGTCAGACCCAGCGCCAACAGTCCCTGGAACGCATCACGCTCTTCCTTGGTGTGGTGGATGGTGTCGCGCAGACCATCGGGGTCGTAGCTGTCGCGGTCTTCCGGCGCGACGTTGAAGTCACCCACCAGCACCAGGCGCGGGTGCAAGGCCATCTCGGCCTTCACATAGGCTTCCAGCCCCGTGAGCCAGCGCAGCTTGTAGGCAAACTTGTCCGAGCCCGGCTCCTGGCCGTTGACGAAATAGCAGTTGATCACGCGGATATCACCTGCCGGGCTGGCCACCGTACCAGCAATGATGCGCGACTGCTCATCGGCAAACTGCGGGTTGGCACGCACCACATCCTTGAGCTCGCCCCGGCTGAGCAGGGCTACGCCGTTATAGGTCTTCTGGCCAAACGCCACCGCCTGGTAGCCAGCCTCCACCAAAGCCTCATGCGGAAACTTGTCGTCGGTGAGCTTGAGCTCCTGCAGTCCCAGCACATCGACCGGGTTGGCGGCCAGCCATTCCAGCACCTGCGGCAGACGGACGGAGAGGGAGTTGACGTTCCAGGTCGCTATGCGCATAAAAATCTTTCTTTATTTCTATTCATCAATGGATTATTGAATCAGTGGGCAGTGACGAACCCATACCGGCCATTGCGGCTGGCAGCAATTGCGACCATGAGACCGAATCAGGGTCAAACGCCATAGGCCTGTGCGATGCGTGCCAGAAAATCGGAGGCGGGTAAGGCGCCCAGTCCGAGCGCCTTGGGGTCAAGAGAGTCGTCCTTGCGTGCTGCAGCAATAAAACGCTTCATATCATCAGCGATTTTCGCCTCAAGAGGAATGCGTGTGGAAGGGGCGAGCAATTGCGAAAGTCGCAGCACATCGTTGGCATGCTTGCGGATGCTCTTGGCATCCACTTGCTCGCCTTGTGCACGGCGTGCGCTCAGCTCAAGCCAGGCGACGGCTTTCAGTGGAATCAGTCGATCCTCTCCCACCCACGCCAAGCCTTCTGACTCGCGACGCCCAGAGATGATAAATGCATAGTAGACATCGTCCAGCAAGATGGCCGACAGGCTTGAAACTGCCTCGTCGAACGGAATAGGCGTGAGCTGTCCGCTCTGGATAGGCCTCAGGCTGTCGGGCGCCCGTGAGAACAGTTCGACCATGACCGGAAAACGGTGGTCGGTCGGCTTCTGAAAGCGGTAAAAGGCAGGCCTGCCGGTGTCGCTGGCCTGTCGGATCGCATAGCCACCCGCTTCGATAAAGCGCCAGAAGGTCTCGCCGAACGCTGGCGTCAGTGCCTCCACATGCAGCACCACATCCAGGTCCTTGGTGGCACGAAAATCAAGCCCTGCCTTTTCCATGGCCAACATGGCTGCGGTGCCGCCGATCAGCATGTACTGGTCTGGGTAGTCAGCAAACCATTCGCCAAATACATCCAGTCCTTTCACCATGGCAACTGTTCCTTCACATCATCCAGTGCGCTTTGCACCCGTTCATCAGTGGTGTCCCGCAAGCTCAGCATGAGAGAAAGGGGGTCCACCATATCGCTGTCTGGCCCTAGCGCGGGGGAGTAGTTCCATAACTGGCACTCATAGGCGTTGGGCATGCCTTCGGGCAGCTCGTCGATATCTGCTTTCAGCGTCTTCCAGTCGCTGCGGTTCACAGCGAATACGGGTGAGCGCGGTTCGGCCAGCATCGATATACGCGCAAGTGCGCTGAGGCCCGCTACGCGCATGGCAGGCTTGGTCGGTGGCGGCGTAGCTATCCAGACCCTGCGCTGCACAGGACTGCGCAGCAGGGGCAGCGCCTGCTCCCAGGTCTCAGGGGCAGAAGACTTCATGTTCAGGTACTGGGATCGGCCAGCCTTTTGCACCTCGGCAAACCCTGCCGAAACCAGCTCCCGCACCGCCCGCGAGAGCGTCATCGCCGTATAGCCCAGTATCTTCGCAGTCTCTGCGGGCTGCCATTCGGTCTCCCAGCGAGGGCGCAGCAATGCGGCAATCAACATGGCTTGGGCTGAAGGGCTAAGGGGGGTCTCCGCCGAGCGGGGGCGTTGCCGGAAATACTCGCGCAGGTCCAGCCCCAAGTCGGGCAGATAAAGCTGGTTGCCGGGAACAATAAACGGTACTTTTTGCACGATCAAGCGTTGGCGTTCATACGAGGCCAATGCTTCGGTCACATACACCACGGGCAGCCCGGCAACCGCACGCAACTTATCCAGCCGGTTGCGGATATCCGTGATGGACGCCTTGTCTGGATGGCGTTCCAGGGCCAGCAAGACCTGGTGGTCCAGAATTTCCAATTGCTGGACGTCTAAGGCGTCACGCAGAAAGTAGGGCAGGCTCTCCAGGCCCACCCACGGCGCATGCCTGGACGTGGCTACGCCCAGCGTGTCATGCAAGTATTTCTGAGCGCTGGTGGCAAGGGTGGTCACAGGAATGTAGGTGGATAACCAAATATATGAACGATAACATTGTTGCTGTTATCGTGCAAATTTAGGTTAGTCCTCCCTCCAGCCATACCCACTAACGGTTGGACCGGGACCAGCGAGGCTCCGGCCATTGACCGCACTAAAGTCATCTGCAAGACCTCACCCCAAACGCAACAAAGCCGCCGAAGCCGCGCACACCAGCAAAAACGGAATGCTGATGCGATGAAACTCCCACAGCCCATTGGGCAGCCTGGCCAGGCGCAGCGCGATCAGGTTGGCCAGGGAGCCCAGCACGCAGCCAAAGCCGCCCACGCTGACCCCGGCGGCCAGGGCGGGCAGATCGCGTACGGTGCCGTCCAGCAAGATGGTGGCGGGCACATTGCTGATGACTTGCGAGGCCACGATGGCGGCCAGGTAGGCGCGCCAGCCCTCGGCAATCGGCCACTGCTGCAGCAGGGTTTGCATAGCAGGCAAGTCAGCTACCTGGCGCAGTACCACAAACATCAGCGCAATGGTGGCCAGCAAGGCCCAGTCCACGCCGCGCAGTACCCGGGGCGCTGCCAGTGCAAACACACCAAAGACGAGGCCCAGGCCGGCCAAGGTCCAGTGGCGCTCCAGCGCAATGACAAAGGCCACAAACAGCAGCACGGCCATGGTCAGCAAACGGGGCTGTACAGCGGTGGGCGCTGTGGCTGGCTTGAGCGTGATGGCCGTGCGAGGCACCAGCCACCACACTGCCACAAAGACCCAGGCCAGCATGATGGCCACGGTCGGGCCCATCATCACCATAAAGCCCAGAAAGCTCTCGCCAGAGCGGTGCCAGAGGTAGAGGTTTTGCGGGTTGCCGATGGGGGTGAGGGCTGAGCCCGCATTCACCGCCAAGGCCTGCAGCACCACCAGCCGCGCCAGCGGCAAATGGGCCTGTGCGGCCAGCACCGCCGTCAGCGGCACCAGCAGGAAGAGGCTGACATCGTTGGTCACCAAGGCCGAGAGCAGGGCAGCCGCTGCGGTGAGTAGCAGTGCCAGGCCGCGCAAGGTCGATACCCGCGTCAGCAGCCGCTGCGCGGTGGCTTGCAGCATGCCGCTGCGCTCGACGGCCTGGGTGATCGCCAATAGGCCTGCCAACGCACCAATGGTCTGCCAATCGACCAGCGCCATGGTCGCCTGCGGGCTGCGCGGCTGCCAGACGGCGAAACCTATCGCCAGGGCCAACAGAATCCAAAGCAGCATATTGCCGCTGGGTGCGTCTTGCGGTGTATCAGAAGAGCGAGAGGAGTTCGTCATAGCGGTAGCCGAGGGAAAACACTCCGCGGTAGCGGAGAAGTGGATGGATTGTGCTGCAAGTCGTGCTGCCTGCGTGCCTCAACGGGGCTGGATGGCAAATACAGAAGCCTATTCACTACAATGGCGGCCACTGCCATGAACAAGCCTCTGTCTCCCTCGCTTATCAGCACCGCCACCCCAGCCGCCAACAGCGCACAGCTGCGCCGTTCGGTGCGGGGATTTACCTTGCAGCCAGTGGCCGATGCGCTGCTGCGCGATTGCCTGCAGGAAGCGCGGCGAGCGCCCAGTGGCGCCAATTTGCAGCCTGGTTACTTTTGGCAGGTCTGCGGCGCGCGGCGTGAACAGCTCTCTGGCCGTCTGCAGCAGGCCTATGAGGCGGGCGCGCAAGAGGCGGAGGATTACGGCTATTTTCCCAACCCGCTGCCGCTGTCGCTGCGCAAGCGCCAGGTCGCGGCCGCCCAGGCTTTGTATGGAGCGTTGGGGGTGGAGCGGGGCGATGCTGCGGGGCGCGGCGCGCAGTTCGGGCGCAACTTTCGTTTTTTTGATGCACCGGTGGCCCTCATCATCACCATCGACAGCGGCTTTGGGCCAGGCGGCTATATGGACCTGGGCATGACCATCTACGGTTTGATGCTGGCGGCCCAGTCACGCGGCCTGGCGACTTGTGCCATTGGCGCCATGGCCTCCTACCCGGGACTGATTCGCGATGTGCTGGCGCTGCCCGCCACGCAAACCGTGGTCTGCGGCATGGCGCTGGGCTTTGAGGATGCGGGCGCGCCAGTGAACCAGACCCTGACCGCGCGCGCGGAACTGGACGCCTACTTCAAACGCCTCGATTGAGGCAGGCAGCAGGGTCTAGCGTTCATGCCACTGCCAGCGCGGCAGCTCGCTCGCAGGGATATTGGCAATATGGGTCTCGCCCAAATTCTTTTCCAAATGGATGGCCTGGTAGTCCAGCTCGGCGGCGGCGTCTTCCAGCGCAGCCAGCAGGCGGTTGGCATGGGTGACGACGATCACCTGGGTCTGGCGCGCAGCTACCGCTATCAGGCGGCCCAGCGCGGGCAGCAGATCGGGGTGCAGGCTGGTTTCCGGCTCGTTGAGTACCAGCATCTGTGGCGGGCGCGGCGTCAGCAACGCGGCAATCCATAGCAGATAGCGCAAGGTGCCGTCCGACAGCTCATTGGTGTGCAGCGGGCGCAGCAGGCCGGGCTGGTGCATCAGCAGCTCCAGGCGGCTGCCATCCTGGTGCACGGAGATCTTGGCGCCGGCAAAGGCATCGTCCACGGCCGCCATCAGCGCCTCGTGATCACCAATGGCGGTGATGGTTTCCCATGCGGCGGCCAGGTCCGCGCCATCGTTGCTGAGCACCGGCGTGTAGGTACCCAGCTGAGGCTGGCGCGCAGGGGCATCCACATCGCTGCGGAAATGGTCGTAAAAGCGCCAGGAGCGCAGCTGCTCGCGCACCGTCAGCATCTCCGGCGCGGCAACCGGGTCGACAAACTCGGTCAGCATGCTGGCCCAGCGCGGGATGGGGCGCTCTACCGGTTGCCAGTCCGCGCCACGGCCATCGCCGCGCAGGCGCAGCTGGGCGGCATGGCGCTCCACCAGGGTGGCGCTGGGCCGCCAGGTTGGGCCCGCCCACAATGCTTCGTGTTTGATCTCCGGATCATGCGCAAAGGCTTTGAGAATCGTGGATGGCGTGGGCATGCCAATGTCGATTGCGTAGCCAAAGCCGTCTTCATCCGATGCGAAACCCAGCTGCAGCTGCACCGGTTTGCGCCGTACCGTCCCTTGCACGGGCACTTCGCCACGGCGCATGCGTGCCGTGATTTCTTCCGGCCCGGCCCACAGTGTCGAAGCCAGCCCGCCCTCGCGCACCAGCGAGCGCACCACGCCGCCATGGGCGATATCGGCCAGCAGACGCAGCGCTTTGTAGACGCTGCTTTTACCGCTGCCGTTGGGCCCCGTGATGACAGTGATCTGCCCCAGTGGCACCAGCAGCTGGCGCAAGGAGCGGTAGTTGGCAATGGCTAAGGTGCTGAGCATCCTGTCAATATAGCAGCGCTGTTTGACGCACCAGCGCCGCGCTGCCCAGGCCGCCAGCACCGGCTACGGCAGCCAGCCCCAGGGCTGCGGATGGGCCCGTCTTCCCATGTTGCAAATCGGCCAACACGCGGACCAACGCGACAGCGGCCGATGCCCCAATCGGGTGGCCGCGTGCGATGCCACCGCCATGGCGGTTGAGCACGCTGGCATCCACAGCCTGGCCATGCAACAGTGCCTGCCATTGCAGGCCCTGCACCGCAAAAGCATCGTGCAACTCGATAGCTGCCAGCTGTGTCCACGCCAGCTCCTCGCGCTGCAGCAAGGCCTGGGCAGCCTCAAAGGCCAGCACCAAGGGCATCGCAGGCGAGCCACCCAGCGACTGGTGACCCAGCCATTGCGCGCTGGGCTGCAGGCCCCAGCGGCGGCAGGCCGCCTCGCTGGCCAGCAGCACCAGCGCCGCTGCATCGGCTTTGGGCGAGATGGCGACCGTGCTGACGGCATGTGCACGGCGCGCCTCATCGGCCAGGTCTGCATCGGTCTGCGCGACCACGGGCATGCGGTCCAGCTGGCGCTGGCTCAAGGCGCGCGGAAAGGGATCCTGCACCATACCCGCCACGGGAATGATCTCTTGCAACATCACTGCAGCGCTGGCCAGCGCGCGTGCATGGCTGGCGGCCGCATAACTGTCTTGAACGGCGCGGCCGTACCCGGCGCTGGCGGCATAGCGGGCGGCTGCCAGCAGCAAGTCCGGGTCGTCATGCGGCGGCGGGGCAAACGGCGGGCGCTCATAAGGCACGGCGCTGTCACCGGTATGCAAGGGGCGGGTCGCGCGGAGGGGGGCGCGGCTCCAGGCCTCAGCGCCGCCGGCCACCACTACCTCGGCCTGGCCGCTGGCGACCAGACTGGCGCCCAGCGCGATGGCGTCGAGGCCGGCGCAGCATTGCGTATCGACCGAGTAGGCGGCGCAGTGCAGCGGCAGCTGGGCCGCCAGCGCCAGCATGCGTGCCGGGTTGCCGCCAGCGCCCAAGGCATTGCCCAGCACGACGGCATCTACTGCCTCTGCCAGCAGTCCCGCGCGTTGCAGCAGGCCTTGCAGCACGGGCGTGGCAATCTCATGCGTCTGCAGATGCTTGAAGGCGCCACCGACGGGCACCACCGCGCTGCGGGCATGGCTGGCGATAAAGACGGGCGGAGTGGGCATGCTGGCCTGCGCGATCAAGCTGTTTTATCTGCGCTGGGCAGCGCAGCGGCCAGCCATTGTGCAAGCTTTGTATGGTCCGTCTTGCCACTGGCCGTCTGGGGCCAGGGCGCGGCGATGAACCAGCGGCGAGGGCATTTATGCGCTTCCAGCTGGCTGCGGCACCAGCCGGCCAACTCGCGGGCCAGTGCGGCATCGGCCAGCGGCTGCAATGGCGGCTGCGCAGCCGAGGGTGGCGCGTCATCACGCAATTGCAGCGCCACCCAGACCTGCTTGCCGCGCAGTGCGTCATCTACGCCATGCACCGATGCTGCGGCCACGCGTGGGTGCTCGCAGAGCAGGGCTTCCACCTCTTCGGGGAACAGGTTTTTGCCCTGGGTGACGATCATGCGCTGCTCACGCCCCACCAGGGTCAGCATGCCTTGCGCATCGAGGCTGCCCATGTCGCGCACGCTGAGCCATTCGCCATCGCGCAGTGCAGCCGTCGCATCGGCCTGCGCACCCACATAGTCGATAAACAGCATGGGGCTGCGCAGCCAGATGGTGCCCACGTTGCCGCTGGGCAGCGGCTGCATATCGGCATCGCGGATCTGTAGCTGCACATTGCTGAAGGCCCGGCCCACCACCTGCGGCGGGGCGTCGGCATTGGCATCCATCCAGGCGATAAAGCTCGATTCCGAGGCGCCGTAGAACTCCACAATCCGCGCATTGGGGAACAGCGCCTGCAGCGCCGGCGTGTGCTGGCGCATCCAGCGAGCACCGCTGATCATCAGCAGCGCCAGCGATTCCACCGGCGCGATGGCGCGGCGCTCGGCCAGCTGCAGCATCACGAGCAACTGGCTGGGCACGGCGACCAGGCAAGGCGTGGCCTGCTGGCGCAAGGTCGCCAGGCATTGGCTGGCAGAAAAGCGGGGCTGCAGCTGCATGCCGCCACCCGTCCAGATACCCTGCAACGCACCAAACAGAAACAGCGAATGCGAGAGACTGCCAGGCGCCATCACGCAGCCGTTGGCGGCTTCGCCAAAGCTGTCCACGCAGACGCGAAAGCTCTCGCTCCAGGACTGGTGGTGGCGCCTGAATCCCTTGGGCAAACCGGTGCTGCCCGAGGTAAAGCCAATATAGAATGGTTGCAGTGCGGCATCGCCATGCTGATCGCTGCGTGGCGTGGCGGCCAGCGCATCCATCCATTGCTGTGCCTGCGCTTGCTGCGCGGGCGACCAGGCCTTGTCGCCCACTGCGGCGCAGCGGCCGCTGGCATTGGTGGCCAAAAAATCGCTGATCAGCGCTGCCGGTGATTGGCTGGCATCCAGCAGGCGGGTGTGGGGCGCGTTCTGGGCCTCCAAGGCCTGGGACTGCTGCTGCACGGCGGCATGCAGATCGGCAAAGCAGATGCGTTGCTGGCCGTCATCGATGGCGATGGCATCGGGCCGCTGCTGCGCCCAGTGGGCCAGCGGGCCATGTACCAGGCGCTGCCAGGGGGCCAACTGCGTTAATGGCGCTTGCGAGCCGCTCACAGGCGGCGTCCACCAAAGCGCCAGTCGGGCAGGCCGCGTGCCACCGTGTGCACAATCAGCGCCACCAGCACGCACTTGACCAGGTCACCCGGCACAAACACCAGAGTGCCGACGGCAGCCTGCACAAAGCTCAGCTTGGCCAGCAGCATCAGGCCGACCACGCCAAAGGCATGGACCACCACAATGCCGCCCAGCACCGAGGCCGCAAAGGCGCAACCCGCCAGCCGCGCGGGCGACGAGGGGCCCTTGCCCGCCAAGGCGCGCATCACCAGGCCGGCCACCGCAGCGGCGATGGGGTAAGAGACAAGGTAGCCCGCCGACGGCAAAAAGAACACGCCCATGCCGCCCCGGCCACCGGACAGCAGTGGCAGTCCCAGCGCCACTGCGGCCAGGAACAGCACCATGGCCTGAAAGCCCATGCGCGCGCCCAGCATGCAGCCGGCCAGCATCACGCCTGTGGTCTGTGCGGTGATCGGCACGCCCAGCGGCAGATCGATCTTGGGAATCATGCCGAAGGCCGCCAGCAGCGCGGCAAACAGCGCCACCATGGCAAGGCGCTGGGCGCGGGTTTCGGTGCGGTGCTCGGAGGTCATGTGCATGTCCGTGTCTTTCAATGGGTGGATAAGGTTACCGCGCTGCTAGAGCTTGAGGCGAATGGCCAGCGCATCGGCCACCTTGCGGGCGGTGATGAGCATATGAATGGTCAGCGGGGCCAGAAGACGCCAGCCACCTGCGCGGCCGGTGCGCACGCGGTAGGCATCGGCCAGGCGCTGCCATTGCACAAAAAACTGTTCGGCAAAGCGCAGCATCAGGCCGAGCTGCAAGGCCAGGCGTTCTACCGGCAGGCCCAGGCGGGCGAGGGGCGACAGCAGCCATTCGGCCACGCCCAGCAGATCGCCAAAGCGGGTGGTCGCCGTCAGCATCGCGCCCAGCATCGTCGTGCTGACCAGGCGCAGTCCGCTGGCCAAGCCCAGCCAGGGCTGGCCGGTCGCCGTATGCAGGCCGCCCACCAGCGCGGAGGCAATCACGGCCACCACCACCAGCCGGCGCGTAGGGCGGGAGGCCGCGCCCAGACTGGCATACAGCAAGGCAATCACGGCAAAGGCCAGCGCTTGAAAGCGCAGATCGCTGAGCGCCAACAACGCCATGCTGCTCAAGGCCAGCAGCAAGAGCTTAAGCCCGGCAGGCAACCGGTGCATCCAGCTGGAGATTTCGCTGTAAAGCGTGCCCATCACGGCGCTCCTGGTGTGGGTTGGGCGGCGGCTGCCGCATCCAGCGGCTGGGCAATGCGCGCCTTTACATCGGCCTCATAGGCCGCGCAGACCGCAGCGCCCGGGCCGTCGCCGCGCAGCTGGCCATGGTCCAGCCACAGCACGCGCTCAAAGTGGCGCACATGGTCCAGCACATGGGTGGAGATGATGACCTGGGCGGGGGCAGCGTCCAGCTCACGCGCCAGGCGTGCCTGGCCGGGCAGATCCAGACTGGCAAAGGGCTCGTCAAGCAGCATCACCTGCGGGGCGGCCATCAGCATTGCCAAAAAACAGACCTGCTGGCGCTGGCCCTGGCTCAGGCCACTGACGGCGCGCGGCGCCCAGTCTGCCAGGCCCCGGGCCGCCAAAAACTCCCGGGCCTGCACGATGGCGGCCTTGCGGGCCACGCCTCGGTATTGCAGGCTCAGGCCCAGCTCTTCCTCCACCGTGGGGAAGATGATCTGGTCATCCGGGTTCTGGAACATCAAACCCACCACGCCGGGCAGCTGCTCGCGCTGGCGCTGCACATCGCATCCTGCCACCAGCACGCTGCCCTGGTGGGCATGCTCCAGCCCGCAGAGCAGCCTGAACAGGCTCGTCTTTCCTGCCCCGTTGTCGCCAATCAAGCCGATGCGCCGCTGCGTCAGGTGCAGGCTCAGACCCTGAAACACCGTCTGCGCACCTCGGTTGAGGTGCACATCGCTCAGGCGGATGTCTGCAGTGGAAACGGTCTGGGCCAAGGAGAGGGTCATGTTAGCGGGTTGGGGCAACGGCCGGTTGGTTGCCGCATGGTTTCAAAAGTTTGGTGACACGTCGCCGGAAAGCTTTGGCGGATTGGCAGGTTTGGTACCCCATCTCCATGCCCGGCCATTGCTGCGCAACGTGCTGTTTCGCCCACCAGTGATGGCTGGCAAAGCCTATGCAGGCGCGGCTTGCGGCCGGCTTGCAGGGCTGGGGCGTATTGTCGCACCAAGCGCTTCTCGGGGGCGAGTGCGGCGGAGGGGCAACGGCAGCGATAACCCGCCTGTTTTTAGCGGCGTTTTTGCGCGGAGTTGCCAGAGGTTGAAGCAGAAATGCCTACAAGTTCGCTTAACACTGCAGCAACATGCAGGCTCGCGCGGCCACTGGGCCTGCCGACAAGCCATCGGGTACTATCAAAAATAATAGCAATAAATGCGGTGGATAAAGGACTTGTGCTGGATTGGCTTCAGGCGCGCATATCGATTCCCAAAAAGTGCCAAGTTGGCTGTGGGGTTATCCGGCTGGTTCTGGGGCTATTTGTTCAACAAACAACCGTACAAGCACAGACGTTTTCTGACAGACAGGGGGAAATCCCCATGGTGCAATAGAGGCATTCCACAGTACCTATCCCGCGTCGGGGTGGCAGAGGCCTCTGTTCAGCAGTTCCCGTCTCGGTGGAAAGGAGGTTCACCATGTTTCACCACCACAGCCATTGGTTAGATGCAGCCTCTTTTATTGCCTTGGTGCTGGCCGTGCTGCTGGCCTTCACATTAACGATCTGGCCAGGCACCAGCGCAGCTGCGGCAGACTCGCTGGCGCAGATGTTGCAAGGCGTGATCCAGGTCTGGAACCGCCCCTGAGTTTTTAAGCTTTCCGGTCGATGCCAGATGGCACCGGCCGTCTTATGACGAGCCGCCTGTTCTCGCGACAGGCGGCTTTTTGCTGCATGCGCCCGAGGCACTAGCTCTATATATGCGTTTGGAATGAGCTGATTTCGATAATTTCTGAGTGAGCGCTAGTTGGCAGGTTCATACTCGCTGCTTAGCTGCGCTGCTGAGATAAACGTGGAATCGTTTTGTCGGGTCAGCAGCTGTTTTTCTGATTGCTCGGAGTTTTTGATGTTCGCTCGTTTTTCCTTCGCCTCTGGGCGCCGTGCCGTGATGGCTGGCGCTGCCCTTGCTTTGATCGCTGCTGTGGCTCTGCCTGCCATGGCCCAGGATGCGGCCAAGAAGAGCCTGAAGATTGGCGCTACCGCTGGCTCCAACTACGACCTGCTGCAAAAGGGCATCCTGCCGCAGCTGGAGAAAAAGGGCTACCAGATCAAGCTGATCGAGTTCAACGACTATGTGCAGCCCAACCTGGCGCTGTCCGATGGCTCGCTGGATGCCAACTTCTTCCAGCACCGCGCCTACTTTGACCAGTTCACCACCGACCGCAAGCTGGCGCTGACGGCCGTCGTGCAAGGCCCCGTGGCACCGATGGGCGTGTACAGCAAGAAGCACAAGACCCTGGCTGATATCCAGAACGGTGCCAAGGTGGCGTTGCCCAATGACCCGAGCAACCTGGCGCGTGCACTGCTGGTGCTGCAGCAGGCAGGCCTGGTCAAGGTGAAGGAGGGTGTGAACCCTGCTCGTATCTCCGAGCTGGACCTGGCCGCGAACCCCCACAAGCTCAAGTTTTTGGCGCTGGATGCGGCCCAACTGCCGCGCGTGCTGGAAGATGCCGATTACGTGGTCGTCAACGGCAACTTTGCCGTCTCCTCGGGTCTCAAGCTGAGCGAAGCCGTGGTGCTGGAGAACACGCCCGACCAGTACCTGAACGTGGTCGCCGTCAAGACCGGCAACGAAAAGAGCGCTTGGGCCCAGGACCTGGCTGCCGCCTACCGCTCGCCCGAGTTCAAAGCCGTGGTGGACAGCCAGTTCCCCGGCTACGCCAAGCCTGCTTTCCTGAAGTAAAGCATTGCGCCCGTTGCGCCCGGCGTGCCGGGCGCAGTCAGTGCGTCCGCGCCTGCACCTCGGCTTCCAGATGCCGCAGCGCGCGCAACTCCATCTGCTGCAGCTGCAGGCGCTGCGCCGCTGGCAGCTCGCCCAGCATCGATGCCGCCCCCAAGTCGCTCAGCACCGCATCGCCGGTGGCTGGGTTCCACAAGATGTTGTGGGCATATACATCCCCATGCAACATGCCTTGGCCATGCAGATGTGCCACGGCACTGCGCACCTGTGCCAGCAGGCGCTGCGCGGCAGCCGCAGAAAACCGGGCACCATCGGCATAGACATCACGTGTGCAGCTGGCCAGGCTGGGTGGGCCCGCCAAAGGTTGCAGGCCGGGCGGCAGCAATGGCAATACCATCGCCAGTTCTTGTGAGCTGGCATCCACATCCGCCTGCAAAACCGCCAGCGGTGTCAGCAAATGTGGGTGCTGTCCCGCTGCCAGACCCGCCGCCATTTCTGATTGGGGCGTGCCGTCGCTGGTCTGCCCCGCCTTGAACACTTTCAGCGCTACATCGGGCCCACCATCCACAGCGCTGGCGCGGTAGATGTGGCCGCTGGCGCCCTGGCCCAGCAGCTCCTGCCGTTGTAGATCGTCACCGCGCCAAGCCGCTGCCGCGTTGGCCTGCAGCACCTGCTGCTCACTGTGCAGGGTCATCGGGTTGCCGGCCATCGCCAGCCAGGCCAGCGCTGGCATGGCCAGCACTTCAGGCGGCAGTGCGGCAAAGCGGTTGCCGGCCAGGCGCAGCAGCTCCAGCCGGGGGCTGTGGGCCAGGCCGCTTGGCAGGCTCTGCAGCTGGTTGCAGGCCAGCATCAGCTTTTGCAGGCGGGGGCGCTCGCCCAGGGTATCGGGCAACTCCGTGATCTGGTTGTCGGTCAGGATCAGCCAGCGCAACTGCGGCGGCAGGCTGTCGGCCGTCACCGTGCGGATCTGGCAGGCCTTGAAGCCCACCATCTCCAGCCGGGGCATGCGGCCCAGCACGCGCGGCAGTTCGGTGAACGGGTTGTTCGACGCAAACAGCACCCGCAACTGGCTAAAACGGGTCAGGTCATCGGGCAGGCTGGAGAGCTGGTTGCCGCTGAGGTCGAGCATTTCGAGGGTGTCTGCGAGCGCAAAAAGCTCGCGTGGAAACTCGCGCAGACCCGCAGCCAGCGTGATCTGGCGGGCTCCGCGTAGCGCACCGCTGTGCAACTGCTCTTGAAGGGCTTGTAGGCTTTGCATGGCTGCACAGTGTAGGTGCTGGCAGCGCATGCCAACCCCAGATCTGGCTTGATTTGGGGTGTGCGGCGATTACTGGGTTCGCTCAATGCGGGTGATGGTCAGGCTGCCGCCTTCATCCTGCACATGAAAGCGCACCTTGTCGCCGGCGTTGAACTGCGCTATTTGCGTGGCGTCCTTTAACCCGAACACCATGGTCATCGGCGGCATGTCCAGGTTCTTGATCTCTTCATGGCGAATGGTCAGCTTGCTGCCACGCTTGTCCACGCGGGTGATCTCGCCTGCGGTCATCACCGCATCGGCGGCTGTGGCTGCCATGGGTGAGGATGCCGGTGCTGCGGCCGCAGCCGGTGCGGCGCTGCCATGGCTGGCGTGGTCGGCATGGTTCTGGGCCAGTGCCGGGGTCAGCAGGCTGCATGCCAGGGTGAAGACAGCGAGGGTAGAGGCCGTGGTGTTCATTCAATGCTCCAAGTTTCAATGCAAAAGATCGGTGCTCTCAGTGGCGGTAGGCACTGAAAACGCGGGTGGTGACGTCGCTGCCACCGCCAGTCCTGGTGACCAGCAGCACATCAAACGGGTCTTTGCGGCCGCCGTAGGCGGGGCCGTCCATGCCGGGGCTGCCTATGGGCATGCCCGGTACCGCAATGCCCAGCGCCTTGGGCTGTTGCTGCAGCAGCTTGCGCACATCGGCAGGTGGTACATGGCCTTCCACCAGGTAACCACCAACCAGCGCGGTGTGGCAGGAGCCCAGGCGTGCAGGCAGGCCCAACTGGGCGCGCACGGCGTTGTTGCCGCTGTCGTGGACCTTGGCGCTAAAGCCGGCTTGCTCCATCAGCGCGATCCAGTCCTTGCAGCAGCCGCAATTCGGATCTTTCCAGACTTCGATGGGCGTGGGGGCTGGTTGGGCCGCCAGCGCCGTTTGGCCCGTAGTGACGGCAGTGGCCAGGCCTAGGGCCAGCATCTGCAGCGTGCGGCGGCGTCGGTTGTTAAGGGGGTTGCGCATGGTGGGCTCCTGGCTGTGGTTCATCGTCATTCCGTCACCGTGAACGTGCCGGTCATCCCTGCCTGGTAGTGGCCGGGGATCAGGCAGGCAAAGTCAAAACTGCCGGCGCGGTTGAAGTGCCAGACCAGGTCCTCGCTTTTTTGCGGCGCCACATGGGCCATGTTGGGCTCGTCATGCTCCATGCCGGGGTACTTCAGCATCATCTGCGCGTGCTGTGCGAGCGTAGCCTTGGTGCCCAGCACCACCTCATGCATCACCTGGCCCTGGTTGAGCACACGCAGGCGCAGGGTTTCGCCCTTTTTGACCGTGAAGTGCGCTGGGGAGAAGCGCATGTCATCACCCATGTTCAGATCGATGCTGCGGGTGGCCTGCCTGGCATCGCCGGCAATGCCCCAGTCCATTTGCACTGGGGGTGCGGGGCGAGATGCTGCCGCTGTGGGTGCAGTGGCGTGGCTTTCATTGCCGTGTGCAAAGGCGGTGCTGGCGCTGGCCAGCAGGGTGCATGCCAGCAGGTGGGAAATAGTTTTCATAGGGTCACTCCGGGGTTCAGTGGTTGGCATGGCCGTTGGCAGGGGCCGGTTTGTGTACGCTGGGCGCGCCGGGGGCGGTGCCAGGCAGGGTTTGGCGTGGTGCCTGGGCGTCCAGCGGCACACCGTGCCATTCATAGGCCACGGTGCCTGCGGGCTGGGCATACCAGCCCGGGTCGCGGTAGTCCTGCGCGGCCAGGCCTTTGCGCACCTTGAAGGTGGTGAACATGCCGCCCATCTCGATGTTGCCGAAGGGGCCCTTGCCGGTCATCATCGGGAAGGTGTTGTCGGGCAGCGGCATCTGCATGGCCCCCATATCGCCCATGCCGCGCTCGCCCATCAGCATGTAGTCGGGCACGATCTTCTGGATCTTGCCGACCAGGCCTTGGTGGTCCACGCCGATCATGGTTGGCACATCGTGGCCCATCGCACCCATGGTGTGGTGGCTCTTGTGGCAGTGAAAGGCCCAGTCGCCGGGCTCGTCGGCGATCAGCTCGATCTGGCGCATCTGGCCCACGGCCACATCGGTGGTCACCTCGGGCCAGCGCGCGCTGCGCGGCACCGGCCCGCCATCGGTGCCGGTCACTTCGAACTCATGGCCATGGATATGGATCGGGTGGTTGGTCATCGTGAGGTTGCCCACGCGGATGCGCACGCGCTCGCCCAGGCCGGCCACCAGTGGCGTGATGGCGGGAAAGGCGCGGCTGTTGAAGGTCCAGATGTTGAAGTCCGTCATCTCGGCCACGCGGGGTGTCATCGCGCCGGGCTCCACCGCATAGGCGCTGAGCAGGAAGGCGTAGTCGCGCGCCACATCGGCAATCTGCGGGTGGCGGCCCTTGGGGTGGGTGATCCACAGGCCCATCATGCCCATGGCCATCTGCACCATCTCGTCCGAATGCGGGTGGTACATGAAGGTGCCGGGGCGGCGCGCATCGAACTCATAGACAAAGGTCTTGCCAGGCGGGATGTGGGGCTGGTTGAGCCCGCCCACGCCGTCCATGCCATTGGGCAGGCGCTGGCCATGCCAGTGCACCGTTGTGGCTTCGGGCAGGCGGTTGGTGACGAAGATGCGCACCCGGTCACCTTCGACCACCTCGATCGTGGGGCCGGGTGACTGGCCGTTGTAGCCCCACATGTTGACAAAAAAGCCCGGTGCCACCTCGCGCACCACGGCCTCGGCCACCAGGTGGAACTCCTTGACACCAGCGTTCATGCGCCAGGGCAGGGTCCAGCCGTTGAGGGTGACCACCGGCTGATAAGGCCGGCCATTGGGCGGCGCCAAGGGCGCGGCGGTATCGGCGCTGGTCTGGATGACGGGCTCGGGCAGGGCAGCCATGGCCACCGGGCTGACGGCGGCAGCCGCCACGGCCGAGGCGGCGCCGGAGAAGAATTGACGGCGTTGCATATCAGTGGCCTTGGGGTTCGGTTGCGGGAGCGGCAGCTGCTGCAGTGTTGCGGGCAGCGCGCACATTGGCGCCTGCCGCTTGCGGCGATGTGCCGCTGAGCGCCAGTTGCAGATCGGTCTCGGCGAGCCAGAAGTCGCGCTGCGCCTCGGTCGCCGTCAGTACCGCCTGCGTGGTGCTGCGGGCCTGGGCCAGCAGCTGCCAGACGCTGACAAACATGCCGTTGTAGCGGTAGATGGTTTCTTCCTGCACCAGCTGGGCCAGGGGCAGCACTTCGGTCTGCTGCTGGTGGGCCAGATCCCAGGCAGTACGGTAGGCGCTCCAGCTGCTGCGGGCCTCGCTGCGCGCCCGGATGGCGCTTTCACGCAGCTGCGCCGCATTGGCCTGCACCTGGTGGCGCGCCATGCTGCTGGCGGCAGACCCCCAGTCGAACAGCGGCAACGGCACATCCAGCTCCCAGCCCCGCGTGCGGTCCTGGTGGCCGCTGTCCCGCTCGGTGCTGGTAGTGCGGCTGTAGGTGGCGCCAATATCGCCAAACACCGCGCCGAGGGTGGCCCAACCCTGGCGGTCGGCGCTGACCTCCAGGTTGCGGCGCAGCGCGCCAAGGTCCAGGCGCTCGCGCAGCGCCGTGGCCTCGGCATCGTCACCGCTGCGCAGCTCGCTGGCCGCTTTGGGCAATGGTGGCAGCGCCTGGGGCAGCACAAAATCCAGCTGCGGGCCCCACAGGCCCATGCGCTGGGCCAGTTGCTCACGCGCCTGTTGCGCGGCCAGCGCGGCCCGCGCCAGTTGCGCAGCGGCTTGCTGCTGCTGGGACAGCTCGCGTGCCTGGTCCAGTTTGCTGAAATTGCCCACCGCCGCCATGCGCCGGGCCAGCTCGCCGCCCAGCGCGGCTGCCTCGTGCATGCGGGTATGGGCAGCCAGAGCCTGCTCGGCGGCCACGGCGTTGAGCCAGGCGCGGCGCGTGTCGGCCGCAAGCAGCAAGGTTTGCTGCGCCGCTTCCAACGTGGCCTGCTCCATCTGCCAGCCTTGCCAGCGGCTGCGCCAGGGCAGGGTCAGCAGATCGACCAGGCCAAAGCCCAGCTTGCGTTCAAGCTCCCGCTCATGGCCATTGCGAAACCAGCCCAAGGTCAGACTGGGGTTGGGCAGGGTGATGGCCTGCACGCGCTGGGCATCGGCAATGCCCAGTTGCGCCAGCTGTGCCTGCAGACCGGGATTGTTCAGCAGCGCGATGCACACGGCGGTGTCCGCATCGACCGGTTGCTGCAGCCAGGCGTCGATCTGCATCTGCGCCGATTGCTGGCCCTGTGCATCGGGGGCGGGCAGTTGGGCCTGGTCGGGCAGGCGCCCTTGCAGCCGCTGGGCAACATCGCTGCGCAGCCCATCGGGCGAGACGCTGGCGCAGCCGGCCAGCAGCAGCGCGGCGGCGAGGGTGGAAAGGCGAAGGCTCAGACGCTTCATCGCGGGCCTCCTTCGCCGCGCTGGCCATGGGCGCTGTGTTCGCCATGCGCGCCATGGCCGGGCAGCGCCGTTGAGCCGGCCGGTATGGCCTGGGCGGCGCCCGGGGTGGCCTGGGATTTTTCCCAGGCGACAACATCGGCATGGCCGCGCGCAAACGCGCCTACGGCTGCATTGGCCTGGCGCCAATCACTGGGCGCATTGACGATGCTGCCGCTGCTGGCGAGCGGCCGGTGCTGGAGCGCCGATGTGGGCGCGTTGGGGTCGGCGGGGGCCGGAGCCACCGTTTGGGCAGATAGCCAGCTGGTGACAGCCAGCCCGCCCGCGCCGGCAAGCCAGCGCAAGACATGCGCAGTGCGCATAGGGTTCTCCTGAAAGCTTGGTCAAAGCAGACGTCTGCACGGCAGCTGCCATGCGGACGCACCTCGGGTGTCAGCGATCAGGAAATGGGTGGTTTGGAGGCTTGGGCGAGCAGCGCGCTGGCAAAGGGCGCGCTGCCGCTGGCACGGGCCAGCAAAGAGGCGGGAAGGGCAGCAAAGCCCGCTCCGTTGAACAGGTCCACCGCCGAGTGGCAAATGCCACAGGCCGAGCAGCTGGCGCCGTGCTGGGCCGGGTCATGCTCGCTGTGCTTGCCATGGCTGCTGTGGTCACCATGGCTGGTGGCCTCGATCCCGGTAGCGCAGTGGCTGTGGGTTTGGAGGGCATCTGCTGTGCCGTGCTCGGCATGGTCCAGCATGCAGCTGGCGTGGTGTTCGGCCAGTGCCACAGGCATGACCGGTGCAACGATGCCCATCGCCATGGCGTCGCCCATGAGGCCGCGCAAGGCCAGCATCAGCATCAGCAACAGGGACAAACAGGCACGCATGGTGGGTTCAGACAGCGCAGGCTTCGGAAAGTTCCGCAGCGGCTGAGTGTAGCGCAAGCTGCATGCCAGCGGTGCTGGCAAAGCGTGGCTGAACAGTGGTGCCGCGGATCCGCCGTTCCTGAGGGCAGCCCTCAGGCCCGTACACGCAGGGCCTCGTCCAGTGCGCCGGCCAGCAGATCGGCGTGTTCGGTCTCAAAGGGCAGCGGTGGGCGGATCTTGAGGGTATCGCCCAGCGGGCCACTGGTGCTGATCAGCACGCCGGCCTGGCGCAGGTGGTTGACGACGGCGCTGGCCAGGCTGCCGCTTTGCAGCTGCACGCCCCAGTACAGGCCTTCGCCGCGGATCTGGGTGATGCTGCCGTGCTGGGCCGCCAGCGACTGCAACGCCTGCTGCAGATGACCGCCGACGCGGCGCACATGGGTGGGCGCATCCATGCGCTCCAGCTCATCGAGCACGGCCATGGCCACCGCCGCCGATACCGTGTTGCCGCCAAAGGTGTTGAAGTAGCGGCAGCGCTTGCCAAATACCTCCATCAGCGGCGTCTTCAGCACCAGCGCGGCGATCGGGTGGCCATTGCCCATCGGCTTGCCCATGGTCACCATATCGGGCACCACCGATTCGCGGCCAAAGGCCCACCAGCGGCCCGTGCGGGCAAAGCCGCCTTGCACCTCGTCGGCGATGAAAAGACCCCCGCGCTTGCGCACCGCCTGGGCAGCGGCTTCCAGGATGGGCGCGGCGTCGATGTGCACGCCATCGCTGGCAAACACGGTGTCGAGCAGCAAGGCGCTGACCGGCGTGCCACGCGCTTCCAGTGCTTCGGCAGCGGCATCCACCCTTTGGGCAAAGGCAGCGGCGGCGGCCTGCGCATCCATGCCCTGGAAGGCGGGCGGGTCGATGACTTCCACATGCGCTGCCGGCGGGCACAGCGACGGCGAACATTGCGCCAATGCCATGGTTACGCCGTGGTAGGCATGGCGGGTGATGATCAGGCCCCGGTGGCCGGTGTATTCCTGCGCCACGCGCAAGGCTAGGTCATTGGCCTCGCTGCCAGTGCAGGTGAAAACGCTGGTGTCCAGATCGGCCGGGAGCAGCGCCCGCAGGCGCTCGGCCAGCTGCACCACGTTGTCATGCAGGTAGCGGGTATGGGTGTTGAGCAGCTGGCTTTGCGCAATGAGCGCTGCATTGACTGCTGCGTTGGCATGGCCGACCACTGGCACATTGTTGTAGGCATCCAGATAGCGGCGGCCATCGGCATCAAACAGCCAGACGCCTTCGCCGCGCACCGGGTGCAGGGGCTCGTCGTAGAACAGGCGGTAAGAGGGGCCGAGCGCGCTTTGGCGGCGCGCCAGCAGCCGCTGGTCGTCTGCGGAAAGGGTTGGCATGGCGTGGTGCTCCAAAAAGGGTGGTCAGGCGGCGGTAGGGGTGGCTGCGCTGCGGTCTGCGCGCTGGTCTGGCAAGGCGCCATGGCGTTGCAGCCAGTCACCCACCATGCGGCTGAACAAGGCCGTGGCGGTGGCCTGGCTGCGCAGGATATAGACGCGGTTCTCGGGGTAGAGGCGGGCGCGCCAGGCGGTGATCACCATGCGCTGTGTGAGCCGGGCCAGGATCAGATCGGGCAGCAGCGCTTGCTCGGCAGCATGCAAGGGCAGCAGGCTCTCATAACCGGCCAGCATCGCGGCCAGCGTGGCATCGGGCGTGTCCGTCAGCGGCATTTGGTAAGAGGCGGCAATGGCCAGATCGGCCACGCGCGGGGCCAGCAGCATGTCGCCAAAGTCCAGCACACCGGCAATGCCCAGACCATCGTCGCTGGCCAGCAGGTTGCTGGGGGAGAGGTCGTTGTGGATGGTCTGCGTGGGCAGCTGCGGGCCCAGCTCTGCCAGCCGCTGTTCAAAAGCCGTCCAGAACGCGGCAATCTGCGCGCGCAGCTGGGCATCTTCCACCACCTCCAGCCAGGGGCGCAGCAGCGGCGCGCGGCGTGCATCCCATAAAAAGGGGCGCTCGGTAGCAGGATGGGCAAAGTCCGCCAAAGCCCCATGCAGCTGCGCAATCGCCAGGCCCCAGGCCTGCCAGGCGCTGGCATGGCGCTGCAGATCGCTGCCTGCCTTGCCATCGAGAAAGCTGTAGCAGCGCACGCGCGAAAGCTCACCCTCGGGGCTGCGCCATTCCAGCCAATCGGCGCCGGCACTGCCTTCGGTGGTGGCTGGGTGCCGCAGCGGATGGTGCAAGGGCACCGGCACGGGGCAGCGGCCGGCCAGGTGCTTGAGCACTGCTATCTGCATCTCCGTCTCCGCCAGCGACTCGGCCGCGCTGATGAACTTGAGCGTGACAGCGCTGCCGTCGGGCGAGCGGATCAGAAAGTTGCGGTCCCTCTCACCAGACAATGGTTGCGCCTGGCCCTGAATGCCATAGGCCTCGCGGGCCAGGGCCGCCGCCTGTTCTGCGCTGACTTGGGGCACCGCCGTCAGGAAGGCTTGGCTGGCCTGGGCCAGGGCATCGGGTTCATCGGATGGTGCGGACGCGGCGGGGGCGGGCAGGGGGCGGTTCATGGCGGCAGGTGGCTGCTGGGTAAACAGGTGCGAGACCTTGATTTGATGTTTGATGCATCATAAATTCAATGGCCTGATTTGAACAGCAACGCTGGTATTGGGCATCCGGGTAAACCTGAGTGCGCAAAGTTTTGCTTATGATGCATCTTGCTGCGTTGAGCGGTTCCTGGTCAGGACCGTCTCGCAGACTGCAGTCAACCACAGAACACCCCGGAGGCAAAGGGCAGATGGCAGAGCGATTTGAGAGTGTCAGCACCGAGAGCAAAGGCGACCAGATTTATGCCCAGCTGGCGCAGGCGCTGGTCAAAGGCCAGCTGCTGCCGGGTGAGCGGCTGAAGATACGAGAGCTGGCGCAGCAAATGGGCACCAGCGTGACCCCCGTGCGTGATGCCATCTTGCGGCTGGTGCAGCATGGCGTGCTGGTGATGCTCAGCCCCCGCGATATACGCGTGCGGCGGCTGACCTTGGACGAGTACCTGGAGATCCGCAATATCCGCGTGGAGTTGGAAGGCATGGCCGCCAGCCAGGCCGCCGTGCGCGCCACCGCCGACGAAGTGCAGCGCCTGGCCGAACAGGTGCAGCACAACGAAGAGGCGGTGCGGCGCGGCGACATCGCGCAGGCGATTGCGCTGAACCAGGATTTCCACTTCGCGCTCTGCCAACTGGCGCGCATGCCTTTGCTGTCCGACATCTTGTACGGCCTCTGGCTCAAGATGGGCCCGTTGATTGCACAGAGCTACAGCGAAGGCGGCCGCAGCATGATCGACCACCATTACCCCGTCGTCGAGGCCTTGCGCCGCAACGATCCGCATGCTGCGCGGGTCGCTATCCAGACGGATTTGCTGTCTGGCGGGCAGTCGATTTATGAGCGTTTTGCAATGCCTGCACGGTGACGTTGCCTTTTGCCTGGGCGCAGGCCTGAAAGATGGAAATGCCTGGGCAGGACCATTCTGATTTGGCGCATTCACAGTTTGACTCTTGGTGTTTCAAACTGTTTTAAATGAAAATAAATGTTAAATAGACGCCTTGCCCGTTTGCTTTGATGGCGTGGTAACGGCACCTTTCGGTCTTTGGTTGCAAATGAGATTAATTTCTTTTTTTAAAAAACTCATGTAAAACATGGGTCTACTGTGTTGTTGATCTTGGTCAAGGTAAATCGTGTTGATAGAAAACAACGTTGACCGGTAGCGATTTGTATCGTAACCTGAGCGAATATTCATCTTGTGGATAAGAATGCCTATTGCAGTGCGCTTGTCTGCATTCAATGCCATATCCGTGCGCATGGGGGAGGTCCAAATGCCAATATCACGCATCACCAAATGCAAGCCAACGGTCCTCTGTCAATCGTTGATGGTGGCCCTTTCGATGATGTGTGCTGCGCAAGTGCAGGCAGCCCCCAATTACTGGGTCGGGCCTGGTCAGATCACCGACGATACTGCGTGGTCCTTTGGGGTCGCCAATGGCAGTGGCGCCAATGTCATCAATTCCGTGGCTCCTGCAGCACTCTGGAGTGTTACAAATGCCAATCCAGGCTTTTACACTTCGCATGGGATGTATATCGGGTCTGGCGTTCCCGGTGCTCTAAACATCACGGCCAATACTGACATTTCCTCCGTTTATTTCGGGGTGGGCAACAGCGCTGACCCTGACATGCCAACGCTTTCGGTGGTGGATCCACTCTTTCGCGTAGGCGATGCCGGCGGTACAGGCACGTTGACCTTCGATGTCAGCAGCGCTCCCGTGTCATCTGGCGGCCCTCGCGTGCAGACCGGCTCCACGGGCTTAGGCGTCGGCCTGGGGCCCGGCAGCTCAGGTCAGGTAAATGCTTTGGGTGCAGGCAAGACCGCAGAGCAGTTGGGTTATAGCTCCCCGAATGGGGTGGTGTTTGGGTACCCCGAGCAAAATACAGTGATCGGTCAATTGGGTGGCCAAGGTCAGGTCCATATTGACGGGGCCGGGCTGGTGTTCCAGACAGGGGAGGCTAACCGTCCTGATACGCCGGACCCCTTGCGGTATTTCGCCGTGGGCGATGGTGCGGGCGGCAATGGCTCGGTGGACATTTTGGGCCATGGCAAACTTGCATCCGGCAATCCGATCTACAGCGATACCTCGCAAAAAGGCGCTTTGCTGCCGTTCAGCTTTATTGGCAAGGATGCGGGCGTAGGTACGGTCACCGTTCAGGCAACGGCCAGCGGCTTTGCCAACCAAGCAGATTTCCACACCGGACTTGCGGTGGGAACCAATGGTGGTGATGGCGTCCTGGATATATTGGCGGGCGGGAAATCGCTGGTCAACAACGGCTCAACCTATGGGTCTGCGGGGTATTGTCAGGCCAATAACTCAGCGCAGTATCCGATTGCACCCGCGTCCCTGCTGATCAGTGCAGACAGTACTGCCACTGGTTTGGTCCGTGCAAGCGGCAGCGGTACGCAGTTGCTGGTGTCGGGCAAGTCCCATAGTGACTACGATCCGTCTTCCGTCAGTCTGATCCAAGAGCATTCCATCGGTCAGGTGCAAATAGGCAGTGGCGGCAGCCTGGTGACGGCAGTCGATGCGACCGTGAAAGTCGGCGTCAACCGCTTCTATTACCAGACATCTCCAGACGGAACCCCCTTCTTTACCAATACCTTTCTGGGCGGAGTGGGGCCTGTGAACGTGGCTGGTACAGGAAGCGTTATCTATGGCTCTGAGACTGCTACGGCCGCTGCGCCGGGCAAGATCGAGGCCTTGCAGATCAATCTGCAGTCCGCCACTGCGCAGCTGCGCTTCAACCATACGGGTAATCTGAATTTCAACCTCCCCCTGGTCGGCACTGGCCAACTGGTGCAGCAGTCGGGTACGACAGTGGTGTCTCCTACGCTGGCAGGCTTGCCGGCACTGGACCCGGCGGTATGGAAATTTGATACGGTGGCGCCGTGTGTGCCCGCGGTGGCCACGAGCTATCCAGTCGACCAGTCCGGTTTTGCCGGCGGATTGGATGTGCGAGGTGGTGTGTTGCAGTTGCCGGCCACGAATGTATTGCCCGCGTTGACAAGCACCAAGATCACAGGCGGCACCCTGGCACAAGGCGGCACAAACCAAAACCTGGGGGCGGTGACACAGACGGGAGGGGTACTGCAGCTGACCGGCGGCAGCGCACCTGGTGCAACGGATACGGCCAATGCCAGCACCTGGGCGGGTGGTGGCGGTATGGTGCAACTCGATACGGTTTTGGCCGCAGACGACAGCCCGAGTGACAAGCTCCACATCACCGGTGCGATCAGCGGAACCACCTTGCTCCAGATCAGCAATCTGGGCGGCGCAGGTGCCCAAACCACCGGTGATGGCATCTTGGTGGTTCAGGCAGACAGCGCCAATGCAGCCAACAGCTTTGCACTGGCTGCGCCGTTGATGGTGGGGGGCTTCCAGTACCAGCTCAAGCAAGTGGGCAACAACTGGTACCTGGCATCCAGCCCTTATGTCGGGCCGCCTGTTGCACCTACACCTGTGCCTGCCATGTCCTGGCTGGGACTCTTGGGCTTGGGTGGATTGTTGGCTGCTTTCTCGTCGCGCTTGCTGCGCCGACGTGTTTCCGAACAGGGCTGATCATCAACGATAGCTGGTTGGCTTATGCAGATCGAGTTGGTTGATTGATGACTCAAGCGAACGCACAGCCTGCTGTGCCCATGTTCTATAGCGGATTGACCGCGCTGGATCCTGCCCTGCATCTGGGCTGGGGCTTGCGCGGTCAAGCCAACTTCTCTACAGCTGCTGCGGCCAATGCCGTGCCTTTGGGGGTGGGGGAGTTCTGGCATGCCAGTGCCCATTACCCGATTGTGTTCGGGCCTGCAGGCGTTACCGGGTTTCCGATTGCCATCACGGCTTTGGTGGAAGGGCGCAACCTGTTCGTCGATGCGGCAGGCCAGTGGTTGCCTGACAGCTATGTGCCGGCATGGCTGCGCCGCTACCCGTTCTGGATGCAGCCGGACCCCGATGGCCAGAATGCCAGTTTCTGGTTTGACCCGCATGCCCAGCAGGTGGTGCCGTTGCACGAATATGCCGATGCGCGCCCGCTTTTCGATTACCAGGGCAACCCCAACCAGGCGCTGGCGCAGATCGTGCAGTTTTGCCAGCAATGCCAAAACGATGCCAACCACACCTACGCCTTTATGCAGGCGCTGGAGCAGCACCGCTTGCTGGTAGACCGCCAGGCCACGGTAGAGCTGTCGGCGGGCCAGCCATATTCACTGGGCGGTTTTCGGATGGTTGATATGGAGGCCTACCATCGCCTGCCCGATGCCGTGCTGGGTTCCTGGGTGCGCAAAGGCTGGGCTTCGCTGGTAGCTCTGCACCATATGTCGGTGCAGCAGAACTGGCAGCGGCTGCTGGCCTTGCACCGCAGCCAGAATGGATAAGATGGCGCGGTGGCTTGTTTGATCAGCGCATGTGAGGTGGTGGCATGAGTACAGGTGGTTTCCGGATTCCTCTGCATGGCGCGCAGCCGGCCGCCATGCAGCCTGTCACCGGCACGCGGGTGCATATCGACACCCCGCATCTGGTGACCCGCAGCTTGATGGCCTCCGACGTCACGCCCGAGTTTGCCCAGTGGTTCAACGATGCGCAGATGCTGCAGGGCCTCAATCTGGCGCCGCTGAATTTCTCGGTCGATGGCCTGCGCGCATTTGTAGCAAGTTTCGACAATGTCCAGCATTTTTTGATCGGCATCTTCAGCAAGCCGCAGGGGCAATTGCTGGGCTTCTACAACTTCAGCGTTGCGCCCCAGCACCGTGTGGCTACCCTGACCTTGGGTGCCGATCCGAAGATCAAGATCGGGCGCGAGGTTTTCTGGGAATCCTGGTTCCCGTTGTGCGATGAGATGTTCGACCATCGCGGTATCGACAAAATCACCTCCCGCGTGCTGACCACCAATCGCAAGCTGCTTTTCGCGTTGATCGACACCGAGCATTTCGTCTACGAAGCCACGCTCAAGCAAGAGATTGCGGGCAAGGATGGCAAGCGCCTCGATGTGATGGTGCTGTCTTGCTTTAAAGACCTGAGCCTGCGCCCCAAAAAAGCGAGCACGGCTCCTGCCCAAGATGCCTGAGCGAAAAATTGGCGGATTTTCGCATCTGCTCCAGGCGCTGGCGCATGCGGCCGCTTTCCCCAGTCAGTCATTGAGCTGGTTTGATGGCCGGGGCCGTCTGCAGCTGACGCTGAGCTATGCGCAGTTGCTGGATAAAGCACGAAGCTATGCCGCGCAACTGGCGGGGCGTGTGGAAGCTGTGCCTTCCCATGCCGATGGCATGGGCCCCAGGCTGGGCATTGTCGCCACGACGGGCCCGGATTTCTTGCCGGCCTTCTGTGCCAGCCAGTGGCTGGGGGGCGTGCCATGTCCGCTGCCAGCGCCTGGCCCTCTGCAGGATTTCTCCCGCTACACCCAGGCGTTGCTGAATATGTGCCGCGCCGCTGGTATCAGCCTGGTCATGGGCCCACGGCCACTGCTGGCGCAACTGCAGGCAGATGCGCAGTGGGACGTGTCTACGCTGTCCTTTGAGGAGCTGGCCGCAGAGACAGCTGATGCCCTGTCGGGGTCCCCGCCGATGCCACAAGCTGTTGCGCCACAAGCCATCGCCTATGTGCAGTTCAGCTCGGGCTCCACCGGCCAGCCCAAAGGGGTTGCCATCTCCCATGCGGCGCTGATGCACAACATCGACGCGATTGTTCAGGCAGGCATGGCGCTGACGGCCCAAGACCGCGCTTTCTCCTGGCTGCCTTATTACCACGATATGGGCTTGGTGGGATTTGTGCTGGCGCCCCTGTGCGCTCAGGTCAGCGTTGACTATCTGGCACCGTCGGCCTTTGCCCGCAGGCCGCAGTTGTGGCCTGGCTTGATGGCCGAGCGGGGCAGCACCATCACCTATGCGCCCAACTTTGCCTGGCCGATGGCGGCCAGGTCGGCCAAGTTGGTGGACGCGCATGCACGTCTCACTGGTCTGCGTATTGCCGGCGTAGGGGGCGATTATGTGGATTACGCGGCTCTGCAGGCCTTTGCTGAGGCGTTTGCACCGCATGGCTTTGTGGCCGATGCGTTCAAGCCCAGTTATGGTTTGGCAGAGGCGACCTTGGTGACGATGAGCGATAAGCCATTTGACAGCCTGCCTGCCTATGTTCATATCGACGGCCGACAGCGAGTACGTGCAGTGGCTGCGGATGACGCTAGCGCCAAGCCCTTGGTGGACTGCGGCCGGCCCTTGCCCGGCTGGACGCTGCAGGTGCGTGATGCTGCCGGCCAGAAATTGCCGCCAGAGGTGGAGGGTGATATCTGGCTGCAAGGGCCAGCCCTGCTATCGGGCTACTTCAGCGCGGGTGTGCTCCAGCCCGGTCCTGCCAGCCAAGGCCTAGCCACCGGGGACCGGGGCTTTCTCGCCGCTGGCGGCTCGCTGTATGTGACGGGGCGCAGCAAAGACCTGATCGTTATCCATGGCCGCAATGTGTGGCCATCGGATGTAGAAGCTGCCGCCAGCCAGTGCGCGGGTATTGCGCAAGAAGATATGCAGCTGTTGCATGCCAGGAGCCCTGCAATGGGCCAAACTGCTCTGGTGCTGCTGTTGCACGAGAAAGCGCTGCGCCAGTCGCCAGAGCCGCAAGCATTGGTGCTCGCCGCTGCTGCGGCAACGGCCGTGGCCGGCGGGGCCGTGCGCGCTTGCGTGGTAGCCAATGGATCGATTGCCTATACCTCCTCAGGTAAAAAGGCCCGTGCATGGACCTTGGCGCGCTTTGAGCAAGGGCAGATTCCCATCCTTGCAGACTCTGATGCAGCACCAGCGTCCGGTCTGTCCATGCTGTCTCCGCCGTCCCATCAGCACCACTAGCACTATGCTTACCACCGACACCACAGAACCCCATCCAAGCCTGAACACCATGTCCCATCCCCAGCTTGCAGCCATCCAACGCATCATCTCCGAGAGTCTGCTGATTCCTGCGCAAAGCATCCATCTTGAAGACCCCATTGCGGGCCTGCGCAATATCGACAGCCTCTCGTTCGAGATGATCATCGTGGCAATGGAGACAGAATCGGGCCAGGCCATCGACCCCGTCAGCCTGATGCCCGCCAAGACCGTGGGTGATCTGGCCGATTTGCTGGGGCAATTGAAGGCAACGCCGCAAGGCGGCGCGTAGCGGAGTCCGTCAGCCATGGCATCTTGCGACGTGCTCACCATCATCACGGGCGCCACCCGGGGCCTGGGGCAGGCCATGGCTGTGCAGTTGCTCGCCCAGCCCCAAGCCTGCGTTTTGCATATTGCCCGCCATGCCAGCGACACCTTGGCACAAGTGGCTGCAGCGCGGGGAGCTAGCCTGTGGCAATGGCAGGCGGATCTGGTGGATGCTTCTGCGGTGGCCGCTGAGTTGGCCCAGTGGTTAAGCCAGCACGATGCGCATTGGCAAGAAATTCGCTTGATCAACAACGCAGCGGTGCAGGCAGAACAGATTGCGCCAGTGGCCATGACACCCGCCGCTTCTTTACGCCAGGTGCTGCGGGTGGATTTGGAGGCACCGATGCTGCTGACGGCTGCATTCTTGCAGGCGACGGAGGGCCACGCCGCCCACGGAACCCGGCGCAAGGTGCTCAATATCTCGTCCGGGTTGGCGCGCCTGGCGGTTGCCTCCATGGCATCGTACAGCGCCGCCAAGGCGGGTCTGGACCAGTTCACGCGTTGCCTCGCGCAGGAAGAAGCGGCCAAGTCTCAGGGCGCGCTGGTGTGCGCGCTGCACCCGGGGGTGATCGATACGGGCATGCAATTGCAGATGCGCGAGACCACCACGCAGCTCTTTCCCGCTGCCGACCGGTTTGGCCAATTGCACCTCGGGGGCCGATTGTGCAGTGCCGAGCAGGCCGCGCAAACGGTGCTGCAGGTGCTGGACGGCCCGCACTTTGGCAAACAGGCCATTGTCGAGTTGCCCGTCTGAGCGAGGGCCATCTGGCTTATGAGCGACACCGACATCTCCTCCGCGTTCTGCCACTACCTGTACGCGCTGGCGCACGAGCAGCCCCGGCAAAATGCTGTGCGCCCGCAGCACGATGGCCGCCGCATGCTGGTCATCCAGAACCTGGACGATGCCGACCGGGTGATGCGACGCAATGCCGACAACTACCTGAAGAACTTTCGCTGGTTCACCCAAGTCGCAGGCAACTCCCGGCTGACCGACGATGGCGAGGCCTGGCGGTTTCGCCAGGAGCTGTCGCAGCCCTTTCTGGGCAAATACGATGCCAACCGTGCCTTTGCCCTCAGCAGCCTGCACGGCCGGCACATCGCCCGCCACCTCGCCTTGAAGCCTGAGGCAGACGTGTTGGACGAGGCGCTGATCCACCAGGGCATGTTGTCCATCTTCACGCAGATGTTTCTGGACGTGGAACTGGCCAGCCTGCCGATGGCGCATGGCAGTGCGTCGCGTTTGATCGAGCTGGCCTCTGCCTATGCCTTTGTTGCTCCAGGACAAGAGGGCTTGGGTGGTGACAAGGCGCATATTCGCGAGATCCTGCAGCTGCGCAAAACCATCTTCACCGCCTTGCAAACGCTGCGCAGCGATACCCTGGCGCGCAGTCCGATGCTGCAGGCCATGCTGCAGGCAGAAACGGTGCCGGGCTTTGATTTTGCCTTTGAAAAAGAGCTGACCATGCTCTTTGGTGCAGGAACGGATACGGCGTCCTACGCCATCGGCTGGGCCTTGCACCTGCTGGCCACCTACCCGGAGATGCAGGAGCGCTTGCACACAGGCTTGCGCCAGGTGTATGCCAAGCACGGGCATGACCGCCAGGCATTGCAAAGCGCAGTGGCCCAGCATGCCGATCTGCGCAGTTTTGTGGCCGAGCTTTTGCGGCTCTATCCCCCGCTGCCTTTCATCACCCGCTTGGCCCAGGAGGGCGATCAGCTCTCCGACATGCAGGTGGAGCCCGGTGATGTCGTCGTGGTCTCGCTGGTGGGGGTGAACCACAAGGCCCTGGAGCGACCAGACCCCTGGAAGCCCGACCTGGATGCGGCCTCGCGCGAAGGCTTTGGCATGGGAACCGGCACTATCTCCAGCTTTGTGTGGGGCAAACGGGTGTGCGGCGGCCGCAGCTTTGCCTTGGTCGAACTGGCAACCGTGCTCAGCGTGCTGATTGTCCAGCTCCAGGCCCAGGTGTCCCAGCGGGAGCCCATCGTCTATGAATGGGTGGGACAGATGCGCCGCAAAGGTGGGCATTTGCTGAAGCTGGCAGGCAGAGGCTGATCTGTGGCGTGGGCAGCCAGTTAAGGTCCAGCCGGGGTCGATATGCCGCCACTTGCGCGGAATTTCGCGGCTGCGCATGGTTGTGGCGCGCTACGACGTGGACGAAATCGCCTGGTCCCAGGTGCATTTTGCTGCTCGGCTCGCGATGTGCCCGTTTATATTGTCTACAGCTGACGTATTTTTGTCGTAGGACAATATGAAAATCACTGGAAAAACAATATTCGAGATCTCCGACTGCATCCGCAGCCTGGTGCGGGATGGGGACTTGGCGCCTGGCGACAGTCTGCCGCCGGTGCGCGACCTGGCCGAGGCGCTGGACGTGAACCGCAACACCGTGGCTGCCGCCTACCAGCGGCTGGTGCAGGCCGGTTTTGCGGTGGCCCAAGGCCGGCTGGGCACCAGCATTGCCTACCCGCCAACTACGGGCGAGCAGGAGGGCACCAGCCTGGAAACGCCGTTGGTCAACCTTGCCAGCGGCAACCCCGGCGCGCGCTGGCTGCCCAATCCGGTGGAGCTGTTGGCAAGCAATCCACCCGGCGCGTTTCTGTATGGCGAGCAGACGATTCTGCCCAGCCTGATGGAACTGGCCGAAGAATGGGTCAAGGCCGACTGCCCCGCCCAGCGCAGTATCGAACTGACCCATGGTGCCGTTGATGCAATCGAGCGCCTGGCAGCAGCGCAGCTGGTGCCGGGCGACAAGGTGGCGGTGGAAGACCCCTGCTTTTTGGGCAGCATCAGCGCACTGCGCCTGGCGGGCATGAAGACCCTGAGCATGGCCGTGGATGAAGCCGGAGTGCTGCCCGAGGCACTGGAGGCCGCCATTGCAGGCGGCGCCCGCGCCGTGCTGTTGACGCCGCGCGCCCACAACCCCACCGGTTGCAGCTTGAGCAAGCGCCGCGCGGATGCCTTGAAGGCCATTCTGGCGGCGCACCCGGGGGTGATGGTCATCGCCGATGACCACTTTGCGCTGCTGGCAGAGACGCCGTATTACTCGGTCATCCCCGCATCCACCCAGCGCTGGGCGCTGGTGCGCTCGGTGTCCAAAGGCCTGGGTCCCGATTTGCGCGTGGCCGTGGTGGCCTGCGACCTCGAGACGGGTGACCGCCTGCGGACCCGGCTGGCACCAGGCATGACCTGGGTCAGCCATTTGCTCCAAGCCATTGTGGTGGCCGCACTGCGCTCCCCAGCGGTGCGCCAGTTGCTGGGCGATGCGCGGGACGACTATGCGCGCCGCCGGTCTTTTCTGCGCACGGCCTTGCGGGCCGTGGGCATCGACACGCCGCCTCCCGCTGGCGGCTTCAACCTCTGGATTCCGCTCCCCGACGATGCCAAGGACATTGCCTATGAACTGGCCAAGCGCGGCTGGCTGGTGCGCATCGGCAATGCCTTTGAGATCCAGGATGCGTCCCAGGCGCTGCGTATCACCGTTTCCGATCTCGAGGATGAGGTCGCGCTGCGCTTTGCCCAGGATTTGAAGGCCTGTCTGGCCTGATGGGGCATGCCGAGACCGTTGGACGTAGTTAGCGGCAAGCCGTTGCAGCCGCCTGGCGCAGTGGCGCAGCAAACTCCCGCGCCACGGCGCGGTTGCGCACCGCCAACTCGCGCATGGCTGCCGAAATGGGTGCTGCCAGCTGGGCATGGCTGGCAGCTGCCCAAAACGCATCGGCCGCCTGCGCGGCCAAACTCCAGACCAGGGGCACAGCGCCAATGGTGCTGACCTTGGGCTCGATCGGCACAAGGTCCGGGTCCAGCCCACCGCCAATAGGCGCATAGCGCATCGGCAGAATGTCATAGGCGGGGGCGATGCCCAGGTACTCGCCATCGTCGCCAATCAACAGCGAGATGTTCTCAAAATGCCGGTCGTTATTGCCGATCAGTTCGCTGAATGCGGCCATCACGCCGACATGTTCAGCATGCTGCTGGCTGAAATAATCTTCATGCACGCAGCGCGCAGCGAACTCCGGCCAGGTATCTCGGGTGCCAAAGAATTCGTCATCGACGGCGCCCGCCGAGAGCATACCTATCCGTCCTTGCTGGCCGACACGGTCAAAACGCTGGACCTCCAGAAACACAAACTCGCCCCGGGCCAGTAGCTGGGTCTTGGCGGCGGGAACCCCGACATCGGCCAACGCGCTCAGCGCCAGGTGCTCCAGCGGCAGCAGCTCGGCCATGCGGCTGCCCAGGCGCGCAAACTTGACGATCACCGAGCCCGAATCCTCCGCCACCCAGAGGAACTTGGGCTGCTCGCCGCCAGCGCTCGATCCATAGGATTCATTCTTCAGCTGCTGCGCAAGCTGCACATACACGTCCAGCTTGTCCTGGGCTGGCGGCCGGGGCTGCTGCAGCAGGTCCATCTCGCGCTGCAAAGGCTGGTCGCCAAAGATCAGGTTACCCGGCAGGTTCAGTCCCTGGGTGAACAAAAAGGCAATGCGGTGGTCATCGCTCCAATCCTTGAGGCTGGCAGGGAAGGGCTGGTTGCGCGCCGCCGTCTGGGCTTGCTGGCGTCCCAAAAAGCCCGATGGCGCAGCAAACAGCATATAGGGCGGCAGGCCATCGTAGAGGCGGATGGCGCCCGCATCCTGGCGCTCCAAGGTGCTGCCACCCACGAGAAACTCAAGATCCGCGTAGGGAACGATATGGCCGCTGGAGAGAAAGCGGTACACCCGCTGGCGCGGGTTGAGCCCCAGCGGCAGCTTGCGCAAGAGCGCATATTGCGGCGCGCGCTGGCCCCGTTCCCGAAACATTGTGACCGTGGCAGATAGTTCACGAATAGTTCGCGACAACGTCGGCTGGCTGATGCCCAGCGACTCCAACAGCTGCTGACCAGAGCGCGGCCCGCCCGACAGCGCACGCTCCAGGGCTTGGTGGAGATCACTGATGGCGGGTCGTGGAGCGCTTGGCATTGGGCGTGGCTGAATAGTTCAAGAATTCTATATGAATCCTTTATTCTCTGCTGTGCGGCGGCTGCTACCGGCAGTTGCCCACTGACTGCTAGCCCGGGACCGCCCCCTGTCCCAAGCGCAAGGTATTCACCAGCAAGTTGTACAAGCTGTCCACGGCCTTGGAGCGCCGCGATTCCTTGCTCCGGTACACAGCCACCTCCATCGGTGCCAGAGGCCCCAGCCCATGCTTGCTGCCCAGCACCTGCAGATAGGGCGGGGCGCTGCATTGGGTCAAGGCCGCAACGGCCAACCCGCTCTCAACGGCGGCAATCTGCCCGGCCAGGCTGGAGCTGTTGTAGACCACGCGGTGCTGGCGCCCTTGCTGGGCCAGCGCATGCAGGGCGCCGCGCCGGGCCAGGCTGGCCTCTTCGTACACCGCAATCGGCAGGGGATCGCGCCGCCACAGCTCAAAGTGTTCTGACCCCACCCAGACCATGGGCTCATGGAACAGCAGGTTGCCGCGCCTGGCGTGGTCGCGCGAGATAAGCGCCAGGTCCAGCTCGCCCGCCGCCACGCGGGGTATGAGCGCGGTCGATTGCTCGCAGCTGAGGATGATCTCCACGCCGCTATGGCGCGGCGCAAAGCGCCTGAGCACGGGGGTGAGGTACTTGGCGGCATAGTCATCGGGGACACCCAGGCGCACACTGCCTTTGAGCTCCTCGCCCTGCAGCGCAAACTGCGCCTCGCTGTGCAGATCCAGAATGCGCCGCGCGTAGCTCAGCAGGCGCTGGCCCTCCGGCGTTATCTGCTGGCTGCGGCTGTCGCGCTCCAGCAGGCGGTGGCCGACGGCCGCTTCGAGCTTTTTGAGCTGCATGCTCACCGCTGACTGGGAGCGGTGCACCTCGCCCGCCGCGCCGGACAGCGATCCAGTATCGACCACCGCGACAAAGCATTTGAGCCAATCCATCTGAAGATCTTGCGAGTTTGCAGGCATAGGGTTTCGATAAACGAATAGCTGATGCAAGAATTATGCGCTTTTCGATTGGTGGCCTGCGCCGCACACTGGCAGCCATGAGCCGATACCCAGACCCAGCGCAGATGGCCGCAGCAAGCATTGACCCATCCGCACAAGCTGCATCCCGTACTCCGGCCGAAGCCTTTGGCGGCGTACTGCCCTTTGTGCTGGGCAGTGCGCTGCTGGGCAGCATTGGCATTTTTGTGCACATGGCCCAGGCCGGGGCGTTGACGGCGACCTGGTTCCGCTGCGCCTTCGGGCTGCTGGGGCTGACGGCCTGGCTGCTGTGGCGCCGGCAACTGCGCTTTCTTCGGTTGGATCGCAGCACAGCAGTCTGGGTGCTGCTGGCCAGCGTCTTGATGGTCCTGGGCTGGGTGCTGTTCTTTGCGGCCATGGAGCGCATCTCTGCCGGGGTGGCCGTGGTGCTGTTCCATATGCAGCCCATGTGGGTGCTGGTGCTGGGCGCCCTGTGCCTGGGCGAGCAGCCAGGCCGCAAAAGGGTAGTTGCCGTGGCATTGGCCATGCTGGGCTTGGTGCTGGCTACGGGCATCCTGGAGCAAGCCGCGTCACCGCAGGGCACGCAAGCGCAGTATTGGCTGGGTGTGGGCATGTGTCTGCTGGGCGCATTTTTGACTGCCGCCGTCACCGTCATTGCAAGGCGCCTGCGCGCCATGCCCGCCGGCGTGCTGGCCTGGTGGCAATGCGCTGTCGGCAGCGCCGTGCTGTGGATGGCCCCTGCCATAGAAGGCTGGCCGGCCTGGGGTGCCACTTGGGGCTGGTTGGCTGCCCTGGGCCTGGTGCATACCGCTACCGCCTATGCCCTTATCTACACCGGTATGGCCAGACTGCCCACGGGGCGCATTGCGGTGCTGCAGTTTGTCTACCCTGCGATCGCCATCCTGGTGGACTGGCAGTACTTTGGGCACCGGCTGGGCACGCTGCAGATGGTGGGGGTGCTGGTGATGGGAGCGGCTATCTGGTATGCGGAGCGCCGGGCATCTGGCAAAACAGCCTGATCGTCAGGGCCTAGTGTCGCTTGTTCAGCCACACGAAGACAGCGAAGCCGAGCCAGGTCAAGACCAAAGGTATCAGTGACCAGATGAGCGCGTTTGACTTGCTGAAGATCGCATAAAGCGCTGCACCCAGCAAAGCGCTCAGCAAAACATGGAGCTGAGGCCGATTGCGCGCCAGCTTGGCCACGACATAGCCGGCGAGTACGGGCGGAAACAGCAGGAATAACACGACCAGAAAAACTGGCGCAAATCCGTAGAAGGGGGTATCGGGCAACAAGGTGGTTAGTAGCGCAAACGTGATCTTTTGCAGTACGAGTGCGATGGCACCATAGCTCAGGGCACAGGCGATCAGGATCGCTTTCAGGTCAATGTTGAAGATCATCTCTATAGCTCTAGCGTCGTTATGTCGGCATGGCCTGGCATGCGTCACATGCTGTGGAGGACAGTTGGATTGAAATGCATCGACCTCATTTTGAGGTCTCCACCAGTCTGTTTTGAACACTTGCTTGTCCGCCACGGTATTTCCTCAAGTCCTTTTTATGGCGTTTAGTGGGCCTCACCTCCGCTGCTACCGTTGTAGCCGTAAGAGTGGCGCATAGCCAGACCCCGGTGATGCTGGCCAGCAGTGTCACACCGGGGCTGTGAATGAAGCTGCTTAGATTCAGGTATCTGCGTTCTCAAGCGCATCACAAATCAGCTTGGCAGCACCGGGCGCATCAGCGGCGCCAGGGAACGACCTAACTCCGCATATCCTGCAAGCGGTAGCCGAGCACCGCTGCGACGATCAAGCCCATGCCAGACCACTGCAGTACGCTGGGATGGGCGCCAAACCACAGCAAATCCACGGCCAAGGCGACAGCAGGGTAGACAAAGCTCAGCATGGCTACCGCAGTCGCAGCCAGGCGCTGAAAGGCCCCATACATCAGCCCATACATCAGCGCGGTGTGCACCAGGCCCAGGATAAGAACGCAGAAGACTGTCTTGGCCGATGGCAGTGGGGTGCCGGTCCCCCACATCTGCAGCAGCATGGGTGTGGACCACAAGGCCAGCGCAGCGCCGCCGACCAGCATCTGCACCATGGCAATTTGCGCAGGCGCGATGCCTTGTACGCGCCGGGTGCTGATCACTGTGACGGTGTACAGCGCAGCCGCCAGCAGCGCCAGCACGATGCCCCAGACCGGCGCGCTGCCCTGCAAGCCGACGCTGGCGGCTGCATCGTTGCCGAGCCCACTGCTCAGTACCACACCAGCCAGCGCTGGCAGCATCCACAGCAGCTTGCGCCAGCCGATGGCCTCTCCGCCCAGTGCGGCAGCCAGCACCAGCATGAAGGGCTGCACATGGTAGACCACAGTGGCGATGGCAATGCCCACATAGGCATAGGCATGGAACAGCATGACCCAATTGGCCACCAAGGCCAGGCCGCCGATCAGCATGGCGGTCCAGGCCCGCCGGCCCGGTGGCACCCAGGCGCGCTGCCACCATAGCCACAGACCCAAACCCAGGGCGCCCAGCAGGCATCGCAGCAGCACCACGCTCTCGACGGGCAAACCGCTTTCGATGACGACCAGGCCAATCGTGCCGGAGAGCACCATGGCGGCAAGCATGCGCCAAGTGCCTCCTGATGGGCGTGTGGAGTTCAGGGGTGTGGCCGCTGCTGCTCGCTGCAGGGCTGCTGTGCTTGAGGGGTTCATGGTGCTATCCGGCGTGGTGTGATGCCAGCGATGGTCGTTCCTCTGTAAAAATTAAACAATACGGCTTTCATTCAATTTATTATTGAAGATGGAACAACAATAAAACCCTTATGCGCACCGATACGCTCCCCCTTGCCGATATGCAGGTCTTTGCCCAGGTCGTCGCCCAGCACAGCTTTGCGGGCGCCGCGCGGCACTTGCGCCTGACCACGGGTGCTGTCAGCCGCAGCGTAGGCAGGCTGGAGTCCGAGCTCGGCGTCAAGCTGCTGCACCGCACGACGCGGTCCTTGTCATTGACGGAAGTAGGCGCCGCCGTACATGCCGATTGCGTGCTGATGCTGCAAAGCGCCGAGCAGGCGGTATCGCGTGCGACGGCCCACCGCCAGCAGCCGCAGGGCATCTTACGCATCAACGCGCCCTTGGTGTTTGGCGATTGGTGGCTGGCGCCGCTGCTGCCGGGTTTTTGTGCGCGCTTCCCCGAGGTACAGGTACAGCTGAGCATGAGCGACGCCATGGCCGATCTGACTGCCGAAGGCCTGGATCTGGCCATCCGCATCACCGCTGCCGATGCGCTGCCACCTGCCATGGTGGCCAGGCCGCTCCAGCCCGTGGGCTATGTCTTGGTGGCGAGCCCCGCCTATTTGCAGTCCAGGCCCCCGATCACCCAGCCCCAGGATTTGCTGGCACACCCGTGCATGAGCCTGGGCTACGGCCCCTTCCAAAACCTGGTGGAACTGGTGCCAGTCGATGCACCTACTGCCGCCGTCACCAAGCTGCGGCTGAACACCCCCATCACCATTGCCAGCAGCCAAGGCTTGCTCAATGCGCTGCAGCGTGGCGCTGCCTCAGGCATCGCGCTGATGGCCGATTTTGTGGCGCGCAGCCATCTGGCAGATGGCCGCCTGGTGCAGGTGTTACCCCACTGGCAGTTGGCGGGCAGCTACGCCCCGCGCATGGCCTACGCCCTGCATGCCCCGGGGCCGCACATACCGCCTAAATTGCGTGCGATGCTGGACTATCTGCAAAGCCAGAACGCTTCTTCACCCGCATCCGCGTAATCACCCGTCCACGACATGGGCAGGCTGTAGCGGTCGAATGCGCCATTAGTCTGCGCCGACGGGCGAGGCCTTCGCCTCCGCAGACGCAAACATCCGCGCACAAAGATAGTCCACCAGCGCCCTGACCTTGGGCGCCGCATGCCGGCCCGCAGGCCACAGAATGTAGAACACCCCCGTGCGCTCCGCCAGCCCCGGCATGACCTGCACCAGCCTGCCATCGGCCAGCGCATCGCCGATGGCAAAGTCCGGCAGGCAGGCGATGCCGCGCCCCTGGAGGGCAAAGCAGGCGCGGGTTTCAATGTTGTTGCAGACCATGGACACCGGCAGGTTGACGGGCTCACCGTCATCCGCTGGCGGAAGTGGCCAGGCCTCTAGCTTGCCGCTATGGGGCCAGCGGAAATGCATGCAGCGGTGGGAGGACAGGTCTTGCACCTTCCGGGGTGTGCCGTGCGCGGCCAGGTATTCCGGCGACGCTACCAGCAGCATCTTGAAATGGCCGAGCTTGCGGGCCACCAGGCGCGAATCGGCAGGCTCGCCGGTGCGCACCACGGCATCAAAGCCTTCTTCCACCACGTCCACCAGGCGGTCGGAAAAATCCAGGTCCAGCTGGATGTCCGGGTAGTCGCGCATGAAATCGGCCAACACTGGCAGCACCAGGGTACTGACCAAGGGCAGGCTCACCCGCAGCCGCCCCCGGGGTGCCGACGAGGCTTGTGACAGCTCCGTCTGTGCCGCCTCGATCTCTGCCAGGATGCGCCTGCTGCGCTCCAGCAGCAGCAGGCCTTCGGCCGTCGGGGTGATGCTGCGGGTACTGCGGTGGAAAAGGCGCACGCCCAGCTTCTCTTCCAGCCGCGCCACGCTTTTGCCCACCGCTGATGAAGAAATGCCCAGCAGCCGGCCCGCCGCCGTAAAGCTGCGGGTCTCTGCGACCTGCACAAACACCGTAAATGCGTTGAGGCTATCCATAGCTTGTCACCTGCGTTTCTGGGCCCAGCTTGCTGCCGTTGATTGCGGACATTGCAGTCCTGAAAGTGCGGAACTCTATCCTAGTTTTTCTTGCGTCGCCGGCTGCCTAAGCTGATGTCTGTGTTCCAACCAAGGCGGCGATGCAATGGATTTATCAGTTTCAGACATGTACAGCGGCGAAGTGCGGCAGGGTGCTTCTGGCAGGGCGGCGCCGTGGGCGCCGGTGGCCCAGGCATTGAATGCGGCCCTGGCTGAGCAGCGCCTGGTGGGTGCGGTGGTGCTTGTTTACCAGCACGGCCAGCCACTGTGCCGCATGGCCGCAGGCTGGGCCGACCGCGAGGCCCGCATGGCAATGGCCGAGAACACCGTGTTTCGCTGGGCCTCCGTCAGCAAGCCCGTCGTCAGCGCTGCGGTGATGCGGCTGGTAGCGGAGGGGCGCCTGAGCTTGGACGAGCCGATCACCACCTGGCTGCCGAGCTTTTGCCCCCGCTTGCCCGATGGGCGCCAGGCGCGCATCAGCCTGCGCCAGTTGCTGAGCCACACCGCCGGTTTGGGCTACCGCTTTTTTGAGGCGGACGGGCAGGGGCCCTATGCCCAAGCGGGGGTATCCGACGGCATGGATGCCAGCGGCATCGATCTGCAGGAGAACCTGTGCCGCATCGCCAAGGTGCCGCTGCTGTACGAGCCAGGCACCGGCTGGGGTTACTCGTTGGCGGTGGATGTGCTCGGTGCGCTGGTCGAGGCGGTATGCAACACCCGCTTGCCGCAGGCAGTGGAAGCACTGGTGACGCGCCCCTTGGGCATGGCCGATGCCGGCTTTGTCTGCCGGGATGCGGCGCGCCTGGCCACGCCCTATGTCAACGGTGGCCCGGTGCCCTATCGCCTTCGAGAGGGCGAGGTGGTGGCCCCGTTCGAAGGCACGGTGGGCATCATCTACAGCCCGTCTCGCGCCTTGGATGCAAGCGCCTTTCCCTCTGGCGGCGCCGGCATGGTCGGCACGGCCGATGATCTGCTGCGCCTGCTGGAGGCGCTGCGCAGCGGCCAGGACGGCTGGCTGCCCGAGCACCTGATCGCCGAGATGGCACGTGACCAAACCCAGGGGCTCGAACTGGCCGCTGGCCCGGGCCTGGGGTTTGGTTTGGGCTTCTCGGTGCTGCGCGATCCCGCGCTGGCGCAGTCACCGGAGTCGCCCGGCACCTGGCGCTGGGGCGGCGCTTACGGGCATGCCTGGTGGGTAGACCGGCCCCGAGGGCTCACGGTGGTGGCGCTGACGAATACCTTGTACGAGGGGATGTCCGGGCGGTTTGTGACGGAGTTGCGGGATGCCGTCTATCAGTGCATCCCGCGGTGACCGCCTAAGACTTCGTAGCGCATGAGGTAGGGATCTTCTTTTCAGCGATGTACCAGGTTTGCGGCGCAGTCCATCTCAGGAACGTCACGCGCATACTGCTGTACCACTGGCTTTATCGCATACAGATATACAACGCCAAGCGCTTGCCAGAGGCCGAAGACATCGCATTCTTGTCCAAGGCCAAGTCCTCACTCATGGGCATAAACCATCGGCACGAAGGCCACACCATGGAGCCGCTGTGGGCCAGCCACGGCAACAAAGCCCAGGCGTTCATAGACCGGGACTGCATGAAGGGATGCGTTGACGGTGAACGTAGAGTGGCTTGACCGTTGCTTGGCATGCAGCCAAAGTGCGCGAGCGATACCCCGGCCTTGGGCATCCACCCTCACAAACAGATGGTAGACATGCGAGCCATCGCGCAGCGCCACAACGCCACACAATCCGGCTGCGTCCTCTGCAACGTAATGCTTGAATTGCGAGGAGCTGAGCCGCTCGGCGTGGGCCGAGGGGCTCAGTCCCGCCATGAAAGGAGCGGCCTGCGCAGAAGCCGGATCAGCGAGGAAGTAATGCGCCAAGCCGATGACAAGGTGGCTGGCCGCTTCTGCATCGAACGCGGTTGCTTGACGAATGGTGAAATTCATAGGTGCTCAGGACGGATCAACAGACGCGGGGTTTCGCAGGGACTGACCTTCAACCGGCCCTCGTGCAGGCTGTCTGCCGCAAAAGCCGCTGATCTGGCCGGCACACAGGCTCCCCATTGCCAGGCTGCCAAAAATCCATGGCATCAGGGTTGGCCGTCGTGTGTCTCGCTCACCCCTGCAAGGGCCACCCAGGGCCGACGCCGTTTCGTCCAGATCTCCCGCTGTGGGGTTCCCAGCGCATCGCGTTGCTGGAGGACGCCGGTGCGCAGAGAGTAGGCCTGCGGATTCTCCACGGCACAGGCATACAGTGGGCTGCCACAGGTCTCGCAGAACGCCAGATTGCGCTTGGTTCCGCTGGCCGTTGTCTTGACGAAGGTGCGCGGCACGCCCTTGGTCAGTTTGAAACCGGCCGCCGGGGCAGAGATATTGGCTCTGAAGGCAGAGCCCGAGTGCGTTTGGCAATCGAGGCAATGGCAGATCGTTATGCTGCCGGGTTGCACCTCTGCCTCAAATTCAATGGCGCCGCATAGGCATCGGCCTGCTACTTTCATGCGCATCCTTTTTTAGAAACGCCGCCGGAGTGGCGTTGATAAGTCGGTCAGGGCTAGGAATGACCCAGGCTTTGCAATCGAGCCCATCACCCGAGGTTCGGCAGGTCAGAGGTCCACAATCACCAGAATGCCCTGGCTGCCGGATAGAACAGCATGAGGAACGCCAGCCTCGGCAATGTACATCTGACCGGATTCCACACACAGGGCCTGGCCGGCCACTTCCAGCATCATCTGGCCACTGACGACCAGCAACGCCTCGTCGTAGTCGTGCACCTCTTCGCCATAGGGCATTTGGTCCATGCGCAGCAACTTGATGTTGGACGCGCCCACTTTGCCCAACACGGTGGAACGCCACGCAGCGGGCAGACCGTCGGCGATGGTATGGAAGTCAAATAAGGACATGCTTGTCTACTTTCCAGTCTCGATCAATCAGCAGCCACCATCCGCACGTTTCGCAAGCACTGCAGATGCGCTGAAAGAACCAACTTTACCTGAACGGCGCATCGGCTTCGTGCACGTATTTATTCTAATGATGTGCTTATCAGCTGCATCACTTTTGGGTGTGTCAGCAGTTGCCCGGTGCCGGCGTGATAAAGCGCCTCACTGGCACGATCCAGGGTAAACACGAGGGTGGAAACAAAGGGGTAGAGCTACATTTCGATAACTAATCCACATTTGCGAACGAGGCAGCCATGCGCATCCATCTGAGCCGGATCCATTCTCGCGGGGTTCCGCTGCTGGCGGCATCGCTGGTGGCCCTTGCAGGCGCCATGGCGGCGCCGTCCGCCTTTGCCCAGGCCACGCGAACCTGGGTGTCCGGGGTCGGGGACGACGCCAATCCCTGTAGCAGAACGGCGCCCTGCAAGACTTTTGCCGGAGCCATCTCCAAAACTGCCACCGGGGGTCTGATCAACAGCCTCGATCCCGGTGGGTTTGGTGCAGTCACCATTACCAAACCTATCTCCCTGGACGGAGCCGCTTCTGGCACCGCAGGCGTGCTGGCCGCTGGAACGACCGCCATCATCATCAATATCGACCCGGCAGTCCACGCCAATGGCACTGTGGTTCTGAGAAATTTGAATGTCGAAGGTGCGGGCACGGGCCAGTCCGGGATTCAGGTCCGCCGCGCGTCCAAGGTGGTCATTGAGCACACCCAGATTCAAGGCTTTCAGACGGGCGTTGAAGTGCAGAGCGGCGCCAATGCGCAGTTGCTGGTGCAACGCGCTGACATCGTGAACAACAGCACCGCAGGCATTTCATTGAGCGATGCCAACAGCAAACTCTATCTCTCCGACTCCTCGTTGTTTGGCAACGCTACCGCGTTCAGCATCAGCGCAGGCAATGTGACGACCTATAACAATAATCGTCTGGAGGGCAATACCAGCCCCAGCACGCCCACCGCAACGCTGTACGAGCGCTGAGCAGCAGGGGATCGTCATGGCATGTCCTCGACACTACCGGCTTGGCAGCGGCACGGCGCTGGTCTTGCTGGCCGGCATCCTCACCCCTGATGCGCACGCTGCAGAGCTGGTGGTCAATGGCGGCTTTGAGCAAAACGCCGGCGCAGGTTCCATGGGCTTTAGCGGCTGGCAGGCGATGTCACAGCCAGGATCGCAGGGCGGCTTCTATGCCCAGCAGGGCAGCCAAAGTGCGCTGACGCCTGCCGCCGTCGCCGCGCCGCCTCAAGGGGTGTTTGCGGCGATGTCCGATCAGCCCGGCCCTGGCGCGCATGCGCTGTACCAGGACATCGCCATCCCATCAGGCAAGAGCGCAACGCTGAGCGTGCAGGTCTATCTGCAAAATGCCGCTGCTCCTTCGGCAGCACCCGCGACCCTCGACTTTCTGACGGTGCCCAACCAGCAGGCACGTATCGACATCATGGATCCGGCAGCGCCCTGGAACGATGTGGGAGCAGGTGTCCTGGCCAATGTCTTTCAATGGTCTGGCGGCGCAACCGCTGGCGGTTACCAGAGCATTCAGCGGGATGTGACCGCCTATGCAGGGCGCACGATTCGTCTGCGGCTCGCCGAGGTGGACAATCGCCAGAGCCTGTTCTTCGGGGTGGACGCGGTGAGTGTCATCTCCTCCGATGTCACGCCTCCGGCGAGTGTTGGCGCAGACAGGCAAGGCAATACCGTCACCCTGACTTTCCCTCCCGTCGCATCCACCCCCACCGAGACCGTCACGGGCTACCAGGCGCAGTGCGTGCCCGCGGGCGGAGGTGACACCATCACGGCCACCGGCACGCAGTCCCCCATCGCAGTGTCGGGCTTGGTGCCAGGCGTGGCTTACACCTGCACGGTGGCAGCGCAGACCAGCGTGGGCAGCGGGCCAGGCAGCCCACCGGTCACGGTGCCCGGTTCGCCTGCGGCAGCAGCGGCCCCCATACCCGCCTGGAGCCTGCTCAGCACGCTGCTGGCGTCGTTGCTGGTGCTCGGCGGCGTGGGCTTGGGTGCCCGGCGCAGGGCCGTGCGTGTTCTGCGGCGCTGACAGGTCTTTGCATACCGCTTGCCCAACCGGGTGACGATGAACTGTCCATGGGCGCGTTCCGCATCAGGGCGCCATTCTGCAAAGGGCGCCAACGGAGCTGCCTCACAGCGTTAAAAGCCGTTGCAGCATCCACAGGTTCAGCGACACGACGAGGGCTGCACCGCTCCACAACAGCATCGACATGGGCCGGCCAAAGGTCAGCGCGCCCAGTGCATTGCGGCGGGTCGTGAACATCAGCAGCGGCACGATCGCAAAGGGCAGCTGCATGCTGAGAACTACCTGGCTGAACACCACCAGGGCGCTGGCGCCCTCGTTGCCGTACCAGGCGGTGGCGATGACGGCGGGCACGATGGCGATAAGCCGGGTCAGCAGCGCCCGCATCGCGGGCGATAGCCGAATTTGCAGAAAGCCTTCCATCACGATCTGGCCCGCCAAGGTGCCCGTTACCGAAGCGCTGAGGCCCGAGGCGAGCAGGGCGGTGCCAAACACTGCGCTGGCGATGCAGACTCCCAGGATAGGCGACAGCAAATGGTAGGCATCCGAGAGCTCGGTGACGGGGGGTGTTCCCAGGCGGTTAAAGGCACCCGCTGCCACGACCAGGATCGCTGCATTGACGAACAGCGCCAAACCCAGCGCCACGGTGGAGTCGATCGTAGCGAAGCGGATCGCCTGGCGTGTGCCCTCCAGGGTCCGGCTGTGTTCACGCGTCTGCACGATGGCCGAATGCAGATACAGGTTGTGCGGCATGACCGTCGCGCCAACGATGCCGACGGCCAGGTAGAGCATCTCCGGGTTGGTCACGATCTCCGAGCGCGGAATGAACCCGGACAGCATGGTGGCCAACGGTGGATGCAGCCACAGCAGCTGGGCGCCGAAGCAAATGCCGATCAAGGCCACCAGCGCGATGACGACTGCCTCCAGCGCGCGAAACCCTCTACTTTGCAGCGCAAGAATCAGCATCACATCGACCACGGTGATGCATACGCCCACAATCAGTGGCAGGCCAAACAGCAGGTTCAGGCCGATGGCCATACCCAGCACCTCGGCCAGGTTGCAGGCCACAATGGCAATCTCGCAAAAGAACCAGAGCACCAGGTTGATGCGCGGCGGAAACTGCTCGCGGCAGGCCTGGGCCAGGTCGCGCCCGCTAGCCAGACCCAGCCGTACTGCGGCTGCCTGGAACAGCATGGCCATCAGGTTGGACGCAAAAATCACCGCCAGCAACGAATAGCCAAACTGAGATCCGCCTGCAATCGAGGTGGCCCAGTTGCCGGGGTCCATGTACCCGACCGCCACCAGATAACCGGGCCCGGCAAATGCCAGCATGCGCCGTGCGTTGGCCGACCGGCTGGTGCCGCCCGGCACCGCAATGCTGCGGTGAACCTGGGGCAGGCTGGGGATGCCTGACTTCACGCTGTCGGGATCCGCTTTGCCTGAGGCCTCTGGCTTTGGCATGCCCCCTTCGTTGTGGAGGGGGCTGCAGGTGGTGAAGGCAGGTGGCGGCATGGTCACTCCCTATCTGGAGGTTGGTGCCAGCTGCAGCGCAGCGGAAGGGGATGTTGCAGCCGGCCCCGCAGTGATGGCGCCGCCGTTTAGCAGTGCCAGCACATCCGAGGTGACGATGGCAAGCCCTGCCAGGACGATCAAGCTCCCTACACAACGGCGCAGCAACGTGGCGGGTTTCAGCCCCCGCCTCTTGCTGGGGGCCGTTGCTTGCGAGGATGGAGACAATATGGACTTCATCGCAACTCCTTGGCAGAGAAACACCGGTCTCGGGTCCGTCTTGCGCATTCCTGCCCCGGAACGGGGCAGGTTGAACTAACGCGTCAAGCGTAGGCGGTGCTCATGACCAGCGCACCATTGACGCCTGCCGGAAAGAAGCCGCCCTTGGTGGCAGAGTCCTTGGTCAGGTAGACGATGTTCAGCACGTCGCCGGGTGAGCGGCTGTAGGCAATGCCGTCGGCATCCAGCGGCACGATGTTGGAGGTGCTGTCGTCCCCGGTGATGCCCTGGTCCACATCGGAGGAGCCATCGAGGCTGTCGCGCGCATCCGAGATGGCGCCAGCTGCCGAGCGCAGCGCAGGCGTGGCGAGGCCCTTGGCGTAGAGTACCGTGCGCACCAGACCTGCGTGGTAGGCCTCGGCAGACAGAATGCCTGCAGCAGCTTCCAGGTAGGTCTTGTTGGTGATCAGCGGCGAGGCGCCCTTGTAGGCGGTCACCCCCACGTCCTCGAAGATAAACGCGCCGAGCAGGAAGTTCTCGTCACTGGCATAGGGATCGAAGGCCACGCCCGCACCTACCAGACCGGCTGCGCGTGCGGCCACCGAGAAGGCCCCGTTCGGGTCGGTGCCGCCGATATCGATCTGTGGCTGCGCAACCGCTGCAGAGCCCAGCGCCTTGCGCAAAAAGGCCACATGGGCCACCTCATCCTGGGCAATCTCCTTGGCGTACTGCGCGACCAGCGGATCCTTGAACGCCACGGCCCGCCCGCCGGTGATACCGCCCTGCGTGCCTGTGCCCGACTGCATATTGGCGGGCAGCCCGGTGCCAAACACCGCGTAGTGGTAGAACTGCGACTCCAGATATTCCAGGTTCAGCGCAAAGTTCAGAATCTCGACATCGGTCGGGCCGTTGTTCTGCGCATTGGCATCACTGCCACCACCCCCGCAAGCCGTCAGGATGGCACCGCCTGCCATACCCGCTGCCACGCCTCCGGTCTTGCGGAAGAATTGACGCCGGTCTTCCAATTTCCTGGCCCGCTGTTGCAATACACCTATCAACACTGATTCTTCAGACATGTGATTTCCTTTCGAGTTGCGCATGAAGCGCCTACCTACACAGGAATGCGCCTTCACAAGGAGGGCACACGGTGCAGCAAGAAGCAGCTCAGCACAAAAGCCTTGTCAGTGGAGACTGATGACGTCGGCTCTTGCTACTTGCGGTGTACGCAGCAGGTGGCAAGGTGGATTCACCAATGTTGGCGTCTTTACAATCCGCCGCTTCTTTCCAGATCGCCGGGAGGAATGGAGGATTACCAATTTTTGGATTGCTGGGTCTAGAAGGCTGTGACACAAACAATGGCCTGGGCGGCATCAAGGAGCCATGGGCTGCGCCTGCCTGTGCTGGAACTGACCAATGCTGGGCTGAACGACAAGTGCACACTGTTGCAGTTCTGGACGGGGTACCCAAAGAGCCGAGCGTTGACAGCTGTTAGGAGTTCCCTAACCCGTCTTTGTACCTTTGTCTGCCTCAATGCTTGCCGAGATCGACCGTCTGCACCAGAAAATCGAGAAAAGCGCGCACGCGCAGCGGCAGATAGCCGCCTTGGCCGACATAGACGGCGTGTACCTCTTCGATATCGCCCGGATTGCAGTCTTCAAGAACCGGTAGCAGGCGGCCTGCGGCCACGTCCTCGCGTACCTGGAAGGCAGCCAGACGCGCCAAACCCAGCCCCGCCAGCGCCAACTGGCGCAAGGCTTCGCCGTCACTGGCCTGCGCATTGCCATTGATGGGAAGGATGGCATCTTCACCAGCGTGCCGCAGCGGCCAGCCCGGTTGCGCCCGGACATAGTTTGCGCCCAGGCGGTTGTGGTGCTGCAGTTCCTGCGGCGTGGTGGGCATGCCAAGGCGGGCCAGGTAGCTGGGCGCCCCCACAATCAGCATGCGTGTGCCGCCCAGCTTTCGCGCCACCAGGCTGGAATCCTTCATCGGCCCGGCACGCACGGCCACATCGGTACGCTGCTCCAGGATGTCGATCACCGCATCGGTCAATACGATATCCAAGGTCACGTCGGGATGGGACGCCAGAAAGGCAGGCGCGAGCGGCAGCAGAAAATGGTGGCCGAAGGGGACGTTGGCATTGACGCGCAGCCGGCCGCGCGGCGCAGTGTGCGTACTGGCGCAATGCTCTGCCTCTTCCAGATCGGCCAGGATACGCACCCCGCGCTCGTAGAAAACGCAGCCTTCGGGCGTGAGCTGGAGCTGCCGGGTCGACCGGTTCACCAGCCTGGTGCCCAGCCGCTGTTCCAGGCGCGCTACCAACTTGCTGACCGCAGAAGGCGTCATGCCAAAGGCGCGCGCAGCGGCGGAGAAGCCCCCCGATTCGATCACGCGCACAAATACCTCCAGTTCGCCGGACCGATTGACTTCCAGACGCGCCATGCGGGCCTCCTTGATGAGATCAATTCATAAATGATGTTCTTGCGGCCAGTCTATGCCAATCTGGTCTTTGAATTCATCATCCGTTCTTCCAAGGACTTTGAATTCACTGATATGACAAGACTGACTGTGCCGCTCGCAAGCGCCGAAGCCGCCGCGATGCTGGCGTTGACCCTCACGCTGGCCGCTGCGCCCGTCGTGCCTGCACGGGCAGCGGATGCTGCTCCCGGCAACCGCTGGGTGGCCACCTGGCAGGCCAGCCCGCAGCCCGTGTGGGGCACGGATTTTCTGTTTCCGACCCATCTTCCGGCCGCGTTGCATGCGCAAACCGTGCGCCAGGTGGCGCGCATCAGCCTGGGTGGCGAGCGCTTGCGCATCGTGCTGTCCAACGCCTACGGCAAGCAACCGCTCTTCGTGGGCAAGGCGACGGTGGCCCGTTTTCGGGAAGCCGGCGCCGCTGGCGCGGTCACCGAGGGCAGCCTGCGGGCCGTCAGTTTTGGTGGCCAGGAGGGCGTGACGATACCGCCGGGGGCCTCCTGGGTCAGCGATCCGGTGGCGCTCCCGGTGCCGGCGCTGTCTCAGGTGGCGGTGAGCCTGTACCTGCCCCAGCCCACGCCGATCAGCACGTTCCACTGGGATGGCCGCCAGACGGGCTGGATCGTGCCTGGCGATCAAACCCAGGCGCCCAGCCTGCAGATCACCGATCCCGACAGGCAAAGCACCACGGCCCGGCCGTTGCTGACGGGGATAGCGGTGGAGGCCGGGCCGGCCTCGCATGCTGTGGCGGTGCTGGGTGATTCCATCACCGATGGCGCCACAGCCAGCCTGGACAAGGACAGCCGCTGGCCGGACTTTCTGGCTGCCAGGCTGGCGCCGCATGGCGTGGCAGTGGTCAATGCTGGTATCTCAGGGGCAAGGTTGTTGTCCGATGGCATGGGCGCCAATGCGCTGGCGCGGCTGGAGCGTGATGTGCTGGCGCAACCGGGGGTGCGAAGCGTCATCGTGCTGCTGGGTATCAACGACATAGCCTGGCCCGGTACCGCATTTGCAAAGCATGCAGAGCCGCCCACCCTGGCATCCCTGACCGCGGGCTACCGCCAATTGATAGCACAAGCACACAGCCGGGGCATCCGCGTTCTCGGTGCCACCCTGACGCCATTCGAGGGCGCATTGCCCGGCACACCGCTTGCCGATTACTACCAACCCGGCAAGGACGCGCTGCGTGCGCAGGTGAACGACTGGATCCGCCACAGCGGAGCCTTCGACGCCGTCATCGATTTTGACGCGGCGTTGCGCGATCCAGCCAATCCGGCACGCATCGCCGCGCGATTCGACTCGGGAGACCATTTGCACCCCGGCGATGCAGGCCATAGAGCCATGGCCGATGCCGTTGCGCTCGATGCCCTGCTACCGGGCCTGGAGTCAAACGCCGATGGTGCGTTGCCGCAGGCGCGCTAGCCATCGCTATGCGGTGTTGTCCGTTGCGGCTCGCACTTCTGCTGCTGCGCCTGGCCCTGCATGCGCTGCGGGCAGTCAGAGCAACAGCCGCACCAACAGGCCGGTAAAGCCCGCAGCCACAATCACATACACCACATTGACCCGGTAGCGGAGCAAGGCAATGGCCGCTGCCAGCCCGATGGCCATCGATGCCCCATCCAGGCTTCCCGCGAAGCCCTGGGGCCACAGCACATGGTAGGCAAAGAAGACAGCCAGATTCACGATGACACCGACAACGGCTGCAGTGATGCCCACCAATGGCGCGGTGAACTTCAGGTTGCCGTGGGTGGACTCGATGAACGGGCCGCCCATCAATATGAAAAGGAACGAAGGCAGAAAGGTGAAGAACGTGACCACCACGGCCGACACCACGCCCGCCAGCAGCAGCGAATCCGCGCCGAAGACGGCCTTGGTCCAACCCCCGACAAAAGCCACGAAGGACACCACCATGATGAGCGGGCCAGGGGTGGTCTCACCCAAAGCCAACCCGTCCATCATTTGGGGCGCTGTCAACCAGTGGAAGTTCTCCACGGCCCCTTGGTAGACGTAAGGCAGCACCGCATAGGCGCCTCCAAAGGTCATCAGCGCTGCCTTGGTGAAGAACCAGCCCATTTGCACCAACACGGAATCCAGCCCAAACAGCGCCGCAAGCAGGGCCATGGCGCCGGCCCACAGTGCCAGGCATACCAGCGCCACGGACCAGAATCTCCGCCAGGAAAACCGGGCATGCGGCGGCGTGGGGGTGTCGTCGTCTATCAGTGCATGTTCCCCCTGCCGCACTGCGGTGCCTTGGCCGTGGCTGGCGCCACCAAAGGCGTCTGGCTGCAGCTTGCCGCCGAGGTAACCGACCGCAGCAGCCACCACCACAATGAGCGGAAACGGAACATTCAGCGCAAAGATGGCCATGAACGCAGCGGCCGCAATGCCCCAATGCCAGCGGTTCTTGAGCGACCGGGACCCCACGCGGTAGGCGGCCTGTGCCACCAGCGCCGTGACAGCCGGCTTTATGCCATAGAAGAAACCTGCAATGACAGGCATGTCACCATGGGCCATGTACAGCCACGCCAGCGCAATGATGAGAAAGAGGGACGGCAGAACAAAAAGAACGCCAGCCAACACACCGCCCCAGGTCCGGTGCAGCAACCAGCCCAAATAGGTGGCCAGCTGCTGCGCCTCCGGCCCGGGCAGCAGCATGCAATAGTTGAGGGCGTGCAGAAAGCGCTTTTCGGAGATCCACCGGCGGCGGTCAACCAGCTCCTCATGCATGAGGGCGATTTGACCGGCAGGGCCGCCAAAGCTGATGAACCCCAGCTTCAGCCAAAAGCGTAAAGCTTCAGACAGTGACAGAGACGTAGGTGCAACGGGGTCCGTTGATCTGGGCAAACCGGTGTCCATAAAAAACTCCATAGAGGATACCCAGCACTTGGACGGGACACCGTCTACCCTTGCGGGCCGGGAGGCTGCTATCCCGGTCGCAGAATTCTAGCCTAGCCTGCTCCCGTTTCGAACCCGCGCAGCGCACTCTCCAGGTTCAAGCCCAAATCCTCACTCAGATACCCGCCTTCCTGCACGATCACCGTCGGCAGCCCGAGCTGCGCGATTTTCTCGGTGATGCGGGCGAAGCCGGGGGTGTCGATGGCCAGTGCCTGGTAGGGGTCGTGTTCGTGGGCGTCCAGGCCCAGGGCCAGCACCAGGGCGCCGGGGGCGTAGTGGCGGATAGATGTGAGGGCGGTTTCCAGCGCGCGCAGGTACTGGTCGGTGGTGGTGCCCTTGGGCTGGGGCAGGTTCAGGTTGTAGCCCAGGCCTTCGCCTTCGCCGCGCTCATGCGCATGGCCGGTGAAAAAGGGGGTGCAGAAATGCGGATCGGCATGGATCGATACGGTCAGCACATCGCTGCGGCGCCAAAAGATGCCCTGGGTGCCGTTGCCGTGGTGTACATCGATGTCGAGCACTGCGACGCGGGCATGCTTGCTGCGCAGGTGCTGGGCGGCGATGGCGGCGTTGTTCAGGTAGCAAAAGCCATTAGCGCGGTCTACATAGGCGTGGTGGCCGGGTGGGCGGCACAGCGCGTAGGCGGCTTGTTCGCCTTGCAGCACCAGCTCGGCGGCATGGGTGGCGCAGTGGGCGGAGTTGATCGCCGCGTGCCAGGTGTGTTCGCCAATGCTGCAGGCGCAGTCACCCATGTGGTAGCCGGCCTGGCCGACCAGGTGGTCGGGGTAGGTAAAGGGCTGGCCTGGGAAGGGGAAGACATTGGGCAGCACTTCGAGCGAGGCATCGGGCAGCGCCTGCCAGCGTTGCCAGGCGGTTTGCAGAAAGTGCAGGTACTCGGGGGTGTGGACGGCTGCGCGCGGGCCGGGGCCAAAGTCTTCGACCAGCATCGGCTGGTGGCCGGCCTTTTGCGCGGAGCGCAGCAGGATCTCGGCGCGTTCGGGTTGCTCGTTGCTGCGCTTGAGTTGGCCGCGCACCATGAATTGCTGCGGGTCGTGACTGCGGTGCGCGTGGCTGTAGATGAATTTCATGGTCTGGGCGGTTTTCGTCGGGAGGAAGAAACAGGAGATGCAGTGGCGCCAGCCTTGGGCTTGGCCTTGGTGGCGGATACCGGTGCGGATATCGGTGCGGATGTGGGCGCGACGCCGGTGCTGGCGTCCGGCGCCTGGTCGTCGTGCAGCACCTGGGCATGGGCCTTGTTCTGGGCGTCTACCAGGTGCACGCGCAGCGCTTTTTCTGCGGCATCGGCATCGCGGCGCAGGATGGCATCGACCACCGGGAAGTGCGACTGCGCAATAAACACCGGGTCGCGGTACTGGCGCTCGATAAAGCCCTGGCAGATGCGGATCTCGGCCTGCATATTGGCAAAGATGCGCTGCAGATACTCGTTGCCCGACAGGCGCGAGATGGCGGTGTGCATGCCCAGGTCCATCGTCACGCGCTCGATATTGCTCAGGGTTGGCGCGCGCTCCAGCATGTCATCGGCATAGGCCTTGAGCGATGCGAGCTGCGCATCGGTCGCCACCTCGCAGGCCAGGCGTGCGGCCATCACTTCCAGGCCCAGGCGCACCTGGAACAGGTCCTGGATCTCCTTGGGGCTGAAGGTGCGCACGGTAAAGCCCTTGCGCGGCGTCGAGACGATGACGCCCTGGCTCTCCAGCCGGCGGGCCGCTTCGCGCAGCGGGGCGCGGCTCACGCCCATCTGGCGCGACAGCTCCGCCTCCACGATGCGCGAGCCCGGTGGCAGCCGGCCTTCAAAAATGGCCTGCAGCAGCTGGCGCTCCACCAGCTCAACCAGATCGGGCACCCGGATCGACGAAAAGCCGGGGTTGTCTCTCTCCTCGCCCTGCAGGGCGATGTTTTTGCGAAGGGTCTCAGATGTCATGTCAGGATGCCTGGTGAGCGGTGTGCTTTTGCCGCCGGGGCCATGCAAGGTACACACCGGCAGCGCTGATCATCAGCATGCCATAAAGGGCCAGGCTGTCTGGCGGTCGTTGGAACCAGAACGTGCTGATCAAGACTGCCAGCAACAGTTGTACATAATTCATCGGCGCCAGGGTCGAGGCCGAGGCGCGCTGGAAGGCCTGCAGCAGCAGCAACTGCGCGCCACCGCTGACAAAACCACCGCCCAGCAGCAAGGCCAGCTGCGGCGCATCGGGCCATGCGGTGATCGGGTGGAAGAGGGCCGGCAGGTTGGTGATGACCAGGCAAAACAGTGCCATATAGGCAAACTGCACTGCCGTCGGCACCACCCCCGAGAGCTTGCGCGTGAGCACCTGGAACAGCGCATAGCAGACCGCCGAGACGGCCATCAGCACGGTGCCGGCCAGCGGCAGGGCATTGCCCGGGCGCACGATGAGCAGCATGCCGGCAAAGCCCAGCAGCACCGCCACCCATTGCACGCGGCCGACCCGCTCGCCCAGCAGCCAGGGCGAGAGCGCCACCATGATGAGCGGCGCGGTGAAATAAATGGCGGTGGCCTCGGCCAGCGGCATGGTCGCCAGCGCCGTCATGAAGCAGGTGGCCACAACCGCCAGCATCAGGCTGCGCAGCAGCAGTAACTTGCCGCTGCGCAGGCGCCCCCAGCGCAGCGCCGACCAGTCGCCATGCCGGTGCATCACCCACAACGCCAGCATGCCGACGGCCGTGTAGCGCGAGAGGTTCATCACCGTGGCCGGGTAGCGGGCCAGCATGTGCTTGGCAAAGGCGTCGTAGCACGCAAAACACAGCAGCGCTGCCAGAAACAGGCCCAGCCCCTGGCGCAGCCGGCGCGCGGCATCGGCCTCGCGCTGCGCTGGCAAGGGCGCTGAGCTGCCGATCTGGCCGTGGTGCTGCGCAGCCTGCTCAGCCATGGAGGCCCTCCAAAAAGGCCTGCAGGCCCGGGCCGATGGCTTCGACCAGGTAGCCGCCTTCCTGCACCACCACCAGGGGCAGGCCGAGTGCACGCAGCTTTTGGCCAACGGCGCGGTAAGCCTCAAAGTCCACCTTCAGCACGCTGATCGGGTCGTCCTTGAAGGTGTCAAAGCCCAGGGCCAGCACGACGGCCTGCGGGGCAAAGGCACGCACTGCCTCCAGGCCGGTGTCCACCGCAGCCAAAAACTCCGCATTGCCGCTGCCATGGGCGAGGGGCAGGTTCAGGTTGCAGCCCTCGCCCGCGCCGGCGCCGCGCTCATCGGCGTAGCCGGTATAGAACGGAAAGTAGCTGCTGGTCTCCGCATGGGTGGATACCGTCAGCACATCGTCCCGGGCGTAGAAGATGCTCTGCGTGCCATCGCCATGGTGGGCGTCGACATCGAGCACGGCGACCCGCCCAAAATGCCCGGCCAGGCGCGCGGTGGCGCAGGCGTTGTTGTTCACATAGCAAAAGCCGCTGGCCCGGTCCCAGTGCGCATGGTGGCCCGAGGGGCGGCACAGCGCATAGGCCATGCGCTCGCCGGCAATCACCGCATCGGCAGCGGCCACGGCGCTGTGGGCCGAGCGCAGGATGGACTGCCAGCTGTCCGGCCCCAGCGGGCAGGACAGGTCACCCAGGTAGTAGCCGGTCTGCGGTATCAGCGCCGGCGATGGGCAGGGCGGGCGGTGCTGGCCGGCGCGCACGCCGGCATAGGGCGAGAGGTTGGCCATCACCTCGGGGCCGGCATTGGCGCCGCTGGCCAGCATCGCTTGCCAGCGTGGCCAGGCGCTTTGCAGGTAGTCCAGGTAGTGCGGGGCGTGCACGGCCTCGAGTGGCGCGCGGCCCAGGTCGGGCGGGGCGCTGACGACCAGGCCCGCCTGCTGCAAGGCATCGGCCAGGGTCTCGGCGCGGCTGGGCAGATCGGGTGCGGGCACCAGCTTGCCCAGGCGCATGAACTGGCTGGGGTGGTGCAGCGCTTGATCGGGGCTGTAGAAGGCTTGCATGGCGGCGCTCATGGCAGGGTGGCCTGCAGCTTGTCCAGCGCGCGGTCCAGGCGGGCAAACATCTCGGCCATCTCGGACTCGGTGATGATCAGCGGCGGGCACAGTGCCACGGCGTCGCCCATGGCTCGCACGATCAGGCCTTCTTCCTGGGCGTACTGGGCCAGGCGGTAGCCCAGTTTCAGCGCCGGGTCAAAGGGCTGGCGCGTGGCCTTGTCTGCCACCAGCTCGATGGCGCCGATCAGGCCCACGCCCCTGGCCTCGCCCACATAGGCGCGCTCCAGGTAGCCGCGCAAGCGGCTTTGGAAGATGGGGCTCAGCCGGTTGACATGGGCCAGGATCTGCTCGTCCTCGTAGACCTTGAGCGTCTCCAGCGCCACTGCCGCCGCCACCGGGTGGCCGGAATAGGTATAACCATGGCCAAAGGTGCCGATCTTGCCGCTGTTGGCGGCCATGGCTTCGTAGATCTTGGGCGCGACCATGACGGCCGAGATCGGCACATAGCCCGAAGACAGCGCCTTGGCGCAGGTCAGGATGTCCGGCTGGATGCCAAAGGTATGCGAGCCAAACATCTGGCCGGTGCGGCCAAAGCCGCAGATCACCTCGTCGGCCACCATCAGCACCTCGTACTTGCGCAGCACGGCCTGGATTTTTTCAAAATAGGTCTCGGGCGGCACGATGACGCCGCCAGCGCCCATCACCGGCTCGGCAATGAAGGCGGCCACGGTGTCCGGGCCCTCTTGCAGAATGCGCTGCTCCAGCGCATCGGCCAGGCGGGTGGCAAAGTCGGCCTCGCTCTCGCCGGGATTGGCATAGCGGTAGTGGTGCGGGCATTCCACATGGCCGATGCGCGCAATCGGCAGGTCAAAGTCCTGGTGGTTGGCGGGCAGGCCAGTCAGGCTGGCGGCCGCCACTGTCACGCCGTGGTAGCCGCGCTGGCGCGCCAGGATCTTCTTTTTGGCAGGCTTGCCAATGGCATTGTGGTAGTACCAGATGATCTTGATGGCCGTGTCATTGGCTTCCGAGCCCGAGTTGGCAAAGAAGACCTTGGCCATCGGTGCCGGGGCCAGCTGGATCAGCCGGTCCGCCAGCTGGGCAATCGCCGGGTTGGAACGGTGGTTGAAGGTGTGGTAGTAGGGCAGGGTCTTGAGCGCATCGATGCCAGCCTGTACCAGGCGCGGGTGGCTAAAGCCCAGCGAGCTGCACCACAGCGCCGACATGCCCTCGATGTACTTACGGCCTTGTTCGTCGATCACATGGATGCCATCGCCCCGCGTGATCATCAGCGGGCCCACGTCCTCATGCGCTGCAAGGTTGGTGTAGGGGTGCAGGTGGGCGCCAATGTCCTGTGCGTCCAGCGCGCTGCGTTTTGGGGTGTTGTCTGCTGCGTTCATGTCCAAATCTCCTGGGGGCTGGGTGCTGCTTGCGATTGATCGGGATTGCGGGGGGCGTCAGTAACCGCGTCCCAGGTCCACGGCCACCTCGGCGGCCTGGCCTGCACGGATGCGGCTGAAGTTGTGGGCGGTCTGCCGGGCGATGACGCGCGGGTCGGTGCGGGTGGCGATATGCGGGGTCACCAGAATGCGCGGGTCCTGCCAAAAAGGGTGGTCGGCTGGCAGTGGCTCGGCGCTGAAGGTGTCCAGGGTGGCAGCGCCAATCTGGCCCTCGGCCAGCGCGGTCAGCAAATCGGCCTCGACCAGGTGGGCGCCCCGGCCCACATTGACCAAGTGCGCGCCGCGCGGCAGCTGGCGCATCAAGGCCAGATCGAGAAAGCCCTGGGTCTCATCGGTCAGCGGCAGCAGGCAGACGAGGGTGTCGCAGCCGCTCAAAAACTCTGCCTTCTGCGCCTGGCCGTGGAAGGTCTGCAGGCCCTCCAGGCCGGCGGGCAGATCCTGCTTGGCCGATCGGCTCCAGCCGCGTACCTGGTAGCCCATGGCCAGCAGCGCTTTGGCGCAGCCCTGGCCCAGGGTGCCCAGGCCGGCAATGCCCACCCGGTGCTGGCTGGGGGCGACGATGGGCTCCTCGCGCCACTGGCGCTGCGCCGCATGGGCCACATAGCGGTCCATATGGCGCTGGCGGTGGATGACGGCCCAGCTGACAAAGGCTGTCATGCCATAGCCCATGGTGCTGTCCACAATGCGGCACACGGGCGTGCTCGCGGGCAGGGCCTGGGTGTCGATATGGTCAATGCCGGCGGCAATCGATTGCACCAGCTGCAGGCCAGCGTATCGGGACAGCTGCGCGAGTTGGGCAGCGGGCGGGTGCCAGCATACCGCTACCTCGATATCGCTGTGCTGGCCAGCATCGAGCAGCGCCTGCAGCTCGGCGCCCAGCAGCAGCCGGCTGCCGGGGAACTGCGCCTGGTAGGCGGGCAGCAAGAAGTCCATTGCAATGCTCTTGCTCAAAAAGGCAATGCTGCGGGGCGCGGCCGTGGGGGCATGGGTGCTGGGCATGGCGGTCATGCGCGGCTCCGGTATTCTGCGGCGGCCTCGTCGCTGCGGTGCTCCAGCGAGGGGATGGCGTCGATCAAGGTCTGGGTATAGGGGTGCTGGGGGTTGCCCAGCACCTGGGCGGTCGGGCCGTATTCCACAATGCGGCCCCGTTGCATGACGGCCAGGTGGTCGCACATCTGGCCGGCCACGCGCAGGTCATGGGTGATGAAGACCATGCTGAGCTGAAAGCGCTCGCGCACCTCGGCAAACAGCTTGAGCACCTGGGCCTGCACGGACACATCGAGTGCGGAAACCGGCTCATCGGCCACCAGCAACGAAGGCTCCATCGCCAGCGCGCGGGCAATGCCAATGCGCTGGCGCTGGCCGCCAGAGAACTCATGCGGGTAGCGCTCGGCCGCCTCGGGCCCCAGGCCGACCAGTTCCAGCAGCTCCATCGTGCGGCGCAGGGCTTCGGCCTTGGGGACACCCTGGGCAATGGGGCCGCTGGCAATGGCCGCGCCAATCTTGTGGCGCGGGTTGAGCGATGCGTACGGGTCCTGGAAGACCATCTGGATCTTGCCCTTGGCCTGGCGGCGCAGCGCGGCGCCGGAGCTCAGGCGCTGGCCGTTGAAGAGGATCTCGCCGCTGTCAAACGGTGCCAGGCCCACGATGCAGCGGCCGAGCGACGACTTGCCCGAGCCCGACTCGCCGACGACGCCCAGGGTCTGGGCGCGGCCCAGGTCAAAGCTGATGCGCTCGGCGGCCACCACCTCACGGGCGGGCCGCAAAAAGCCGCCGCCCGTGCGGTAGACCTTGCACAGGTCCTTGACCTGCAGCACCGGCTGCGCGGTGCTGGCCTGGGTCTCGCGCACATTGCCATGCGGAATGGCGGCCAGCAGCTTCTTGGTATAGGCGTGCTGGGGGTTGCGCAGCACCTGGCCGGCCGGGCCGGCTTCGACCACCACACCAGTCTGCATCACCACCACATGGTCGGCAATCTCGGCCACCACGCCAAAGTCATGGGTGATAAAGAGCATGGCCATGCCACGCTTTTTCTGCAGCGCGCGCATCAGCTGCAGGATCTGGGCCTGCGTGGTCACATCCAGCGCGGTGGTGGGCTCGTCGGCGATCAGCAGGCTGGGCTCCAGCAGCATCGCAATGGCGATCATCACGCGCTGGCGCTGGCCGCCCGACAGGCGGAACGGATAGGCATCGATCAGGCGCTCGGGCTCGGGCAGGCCCACATCGGTCAGCGCGGCGATGATGCGGCGGCGCTTGTCGGCAGCGGGCAGCTGCAGGTGGGCATCCAGCGCCTCGGCCATCTGGTCGCCAATGCGCATCACCGGGTTCAGCGCCGTCATCGGCTCCTGGAAGACCATGGCCATGCGGCTGCCACGCAGCTCGCGCAGCTGGTCTTCGCTCAGGCGCAGCAGGTCTTTGCCATCCAACAGGATCTCGCCAGCCACCGGCTCGACCTTGGGGCGGGGCAGCAGGCCCATGATGGCGTTGGCGATCATCGACTTGCCCGAGCCCGATTCACCGACCACGCAGAGGGTTTGGCCGGGGAGAATCTGCAGGTTGGCCTGGGTGACGGCCAACGCGCGGTCGGCGCCCAGCGGCAGGCGGATGTCCAGGCCGCGCACGGTCAGCACTGGCTCGGGGGCGGCGGGTGCGGCGGGGGTTTGGGCAAGCATATGCAGGGCTTCGTGTGAATAGGCGTTCATTTGGTCTTCCCGTCCTGGCGCGCATTGAGTCCGTCGTTCAGCCCTTCGCCCACCAGGTTGAAGGCCAGCACGGTGAGCAGGATGGCGACGCCGGGGAACACGGCCATCCACCAGGCCTGGCGCAGCACGGTGCGGGCCGAGCCAATCATGTAGCCCCAGCTCATCAGGTTGGGGTCACCCAGGCCCATGAAGCTCAGGCTCGATTCCAGCAGGATGGCGGTGGCCACCATCAGCGAGGCCATCACCACGATGGACGAGGCCGCATTGGGCAGGATCTGCGCCAGGATGATGCGGGGCGTGCTTTGGCCGGCCAGCTGGGCGGCGGCCACAAAATCTCGCTGGCGCAGGGTCAAAAATTCGCCGCGCACCAGGCGCGCCACCGGCGGCCAGGAGACCAGCGCAATAGCCACGATGATGGAGTTGACCGAGGGCTCAAAAATGGCCACCAGCACCAGGGCCAGCGCAAAGCTGGGCACGGACTGGAACATTTCGGTAAAGCGCATCAGGGTGGCATCGACCCAGCCACCAAAGTAGCCCGAGATGGCACCAATCCCCACGCCGATCAGCAGCGACACCAGGGTGGAGATCACCGCAATCAGCAGCGAGATGCGGGCGCCCAGCACCAGGCCCGAGAGTATGTCGCGGCCCATGGTGTCGGTACCCATTGCAAAGCCTTCGCGCTCCATCGGCGGCAAAAACGGTTGCTCGACCATGTCCCAGGGGTTGTGCGCGGCCAGCAGCGGGCCCAAGCAGACCAGCAGCGCCACCAGCAGCAAGATGGCCAGGCCCAGCAGGGCGCCACGGTTGCGGCAAAAGCGGCTCCAGAAGGTGGATCGGTGCTTGTTCTTGGCGGGGGGCGTGTCGGCCGCCAGGGCCGGTTCAGAGATGGCAGTCATCGCAAGGCTCCGTTTCAGCCCAGCTCGATCCGGGGATCGACCAGGGTGTAGACAAAATCAGTGATCAGGTTGAACAGCACCGCCACGGCGGCTGCGACCAGGAAGCAGCCCAGCAGCAGGTTGTAGTCGCGCTGCAGCAGGGCATCGAACATCAGGCGGCCAATGCCGGGCCAGGCAAACACGGTCTCGGTCAGCACCGCGCCGCCAATGAGGCCGCCAGCCTGGATGCCCGCCAGGGTGACGATGGGCAGCAGGGCATTGCGCAGAATGTGCTGGCGCTGGATGCGGCCCATGCGCACGCCCTTGGCGCGGGCGGTTTTGACAAAGTCCATCTGCGCGACTTCGAGCATCGAGGCACGGGTCATGCGGGCATAGACCGCCATATAAAAGAGCGCCAGGGTGAGCGAGGGCAGCACCAGGTGCTGGGCAATATCCCAGGCGCGGGCCAGGCCGGTGGCATCGCTGCCGACGGTGAAGTAGCCAAAACCGGGCAGCCAGCTCAGCTGCACCGAGAACACCAGCACCGCCATCATCGCCAGCCAGTACAGCGGCGTGGCATAGAACACCAGCGCCACAAAGGTGATGGCGCTGTCCACCCATTTGCCGACATGGCGGCTGGCCGTGGCGCCCAAGGCCACGCCAAAGATCAGCGACATCACAAAGGCACTGCCGGTGAGCAGCAAGGTGGCGGGCAGGCGCTCGGTAATCAGCTCCAGCACCGGGCGCTGCTGGCGATAAGAGAAGCCCAGGTCCAGCTGCGTGATATGGCCCAGGTAGTTGGCCAGCTGGGTGGTGACGGGCTTGTCCAGGCCAAACTGCTCGCGCAACTGGGCGACGAACTGCGGGTCCGAGGCCCCCGCTTCACCCGCTATCACCGCGACCGGGTCGCCGGGCGCTGCGCGAATCAGCATGAAGTTGACGGTTGCTATGCACATAAGTACCAGCAAACCCTGGAGCACCCGGACGGACATGTAGCGGAGGCGGTTCATAGCGGGGAGACCTTGGAGCGAGACAAAAGCGTAGCCATCCCGCGCGCGCCAGTGGGGGCTGGCAGCGTGCAGAGTTCAGCAAGAAGAGAAGCGCTGCGGCCGGGGCCGCAAGCAATGCTTAGCCTATCGAGGCACGGCTCAGACTGTCGTTCAAGCCCACGCCGGAGCTGATCGGGTTCTTGATCTTGGTGCGGTAGAGCGTGGGGAAGTTGATCTCATGCAACCAGGCCACAGGCACTTCCTCGGTCAGGATCTTCTGCACCTCGGCATAGGCCTTGGCGCGGTCGGCATCGGTCAGCGCCTTGGCGCCGGCGTCAAACAGCGCATCCACCTTGGGGTTGACATAGCCTTCGATGTTGTTGAAAGGCGAGCCCTTGGCGATCGTATGGCTGGTGTAGGTACGGGCCACGCCCAGTGCTGGATCGGGGTACTGGTAGACATAGATGATGGCCATGTCGAAATCCCATTCGGCGGTGCGCTGGTTCCAGCCGGCCACATCGGTGCCGGTGGTCTCCACCTTGATGCCGGCCTGGATCAGGTTCTGGCGGATCATCTCGGCCAGGCGCTGCCAGGATTCGCCATAGGGCAGTGGCAGCAGGCGCACGGTCTCGCCCTTGTAGCCGGCTTCCTTGAGCAAGGCCTTGGCCTTGTTCAGATCACGCGGGTACTTGGTGACGTCGTCGGAGGCGAACTTCACATGCTGGTTGAAGGGGCCGGCCGCCGTCTTGGCAAAACCCTGCCAGGCAACCTTGACCATGGCCTCGCGGTCCATCGCATACATGACGGCCTGGCGGAACTTGGGGTTGTCAAAGGGCGCCTTGCGGTTGTTGAGCACCAGCCAGGAATGGGGCGAGTAGAACTCCCAGCCCTTGGTGGTGACGGCTGCGCCGGGCAGCTTGGCCAGGCGTGCCACGTCAAAGAACTCGACCGCGCCCCCTGGCACCACATCAACCTTGCCCGATTCAAACGCCGCAGCACGCGAGGCCGCATCCGGAATGATGTGGAAGTAGAGGTTCTCCACCATGGGCTCGCCCTTGGTGTGGTAGAGCTCGTTGGCCACCAGCTGGATGTAGGAGCCGCGCACCCATTCCTTGTACTTGAAGGGGCCCGTGCCAATCGGCTTGGCATTGGCAGGGTTGGTGGCGTAGTCGGTGTTGTCGTAGATGTGCTTGGGGATCATCGGCATCGAGCCGGTGTCGAACAGGCTGATGAAGGGGCCAAACGGGTACTTGAGCTTGAACTCCACCGTGTTGGCATCGATGGCGCGCACGCTCTCCAGCGGCTCCAGCGATGCGCGCAGGCGGGCATGGGTCTTGCGCAGAAACTTGTCGACCGAGAACACCACGTCATCGGCGGAGAACGGCTTGCCGTCATGCCACTTGACGCCGGACTTGAGCTTGAAGGTGTAGGTCAGGCCGTCGTCGGAGCGGCTCCAGGCCGTCGCCAGCAGACCATGGGGCTCCAGCTTCTCGTCGTAGCGCAGCAGGCCTTCGTAGATATAGCCAGAGACCAGTTGGGTGGGGCCGTTTTGCACGATGCCCAGCATCAGGCCCGAGGGCTCGGGCTGAACCATCACGTTGATCGTTCCCTTGGTTTGCTGCGCCAGGGCCGCCATGGGCACGCCCGCGATGCTGAGGCCGGCTCCCGCCAGGCTGTAGGAGATGAGTTCACGCCGATTGATCATGGTTGCTTCCTGTCTTGGTATCGAGGGGTGCCTGGCCTGGTGGGGTTGCGGCGGTGGGGCCGCAAAGGCGGCGGCATGCAAGGGTCGGGCTTCAGTCGCGGGTCAGTCGCGCTGTTCAGTCGCGGTAATGGCTGCGGCCGGGCGGCTGCAAAAAGCCCAGCAGGCCCTGCCATTCGCGCTCATGCGGGTCGGCGCGCTTGGGCTGGCCGGGCATCACATCGGTGTCGCCACTTTCGTACTGGCGCGCGGTCAGCTCGCAGACCTCGGGTGGCACAGGGTTGATGGCCTGGCCGCTGGACTGGATGGCCAGCTGCACGCGGCAGGCGCGGTCCAGGTTGAGCATGAGGATGAAGGCCTCGGCCACGCTGTTGCCCAGGGTGAGCAGGCCGTGGTTGCGCAGCACCATGGCCTTGGCCGTGCTGCCCAGGTCGGCGACCAGGCGCTCGCGCTCATGCAGATCCAGCGCGATGCCTTCGAAGGTGTGGTAGACGACGCGGTTGTAGAACTGCAGCGCCCATTGGTTGCTGGGCTGCAGACCGCATTGCAGCGACGACACCGCCACGCCCGCTTCGGTGTGCGAGTGCACGACGCAGGCAGCGTCGTGCCGCGCGGCATGCACGGCGCTGTGGATCACAAAGCCGGCCGGGTTCACCTGGTAGGGCGTGTCTTCCACGATGCGGCCTTCGGCATCGATTTTGACCAGCGAGCTGGCCGTGATGTCCTTGAACAAGGTGCCGAAGGGGTTGATGAGGAACTGGTCAGTACGGCCCGGCACCCGCGCCGAGATGTGCGTGTAGATGCTGTCGTCCATCCCGAAATGGGCCATCAGGCGGTAGGCGGCGGCCAGGTCTTCGCGAACCCGCTGTTCGCTCTCGGTATGCGATTTGTCGTAGCCGGATTGGACGTCGGCATCAGCCATTGCAAGCATTGTTGTCCTCGTTGAATTTATGTCGTCTAGCGACAGTCGTCTGTCGACAGGACATAAGTTAACAGACTGAATCGCAGAAGAAAAGGGTGCCGGACTAGGTGATTTCCAGCATGGCCGCTTTGATCTGCCGCAGAAAATTTGCAAGGCACCACAATGGGTTACGTGGATATCGCAGTGCCTGGATATGGTGCAGGAATCGGCAGGAAATGCCTTGGCCTGGTGCATGTGCGACTGGTGGAAGGACGCGCATGCACCATCGCGGTGGCGCTGGTGTTTTCCCTGATTTGTGGTTTGTAGCGGTCCGTGGCTTGACCTCAGTTCGGGCCTTGGCTTGCCACTTTGGACGCCGGCCATGGAAGCCCCGGCGGGGCCCTGCAGGACCTGCCTGGGTTAAAATGGCGCCTGCTCCGGGGTGCACGCCAGTGCTGAGATCTACACCCGAGAACTTGAACCGGGTCATTCCGGCGGAAGAAGAGCCAACTCCCTGCCATGGGGCGCCTTGCGCGCATGGGGGGGAGCCTTCGGAGCATGACATCACCGCTCTCGAAGGAATTCCATGGACAAGGCCGATACGCTGGTCGCAGACCTGCTTGCATTCATCGCAATGGATGGCTGCACCGATGACCAGTTCGACCAGCTCGCGCTGCGTCTCTTTGCCTACCAGTACGCATCCAATACGCCGTTCCGCAGCTTTTGCCAGCGCCGTGGCGCCAGCCCGCGCACGGTCAAGACCTGGAGCGATATCCCGGCCGTGCCCATCGATGCCTTCAAGGCGCTGGAGCTGCGCAGCGAGCCGCCGTCACAGGCCGAACGCGTCTTCATGACCAGCGGCACCACCGGCCGCGCCGCACGGGGCCGGCATTTTCATCCGGCGTTGCAGGTGTATGACCTGTCGATGCAGCAGCACTTTGCCACCCGCTTCATGCAGGGCACGGCACGCATGCCGATGGGCATCCTCTTCCCCGATGAAGTGGCCATGCCCAACTCCTCGCTGGCGCATTACCTGGCGCTGGCCAAGTCGGCGTTTGGTACCTCGGAGAGCCGCTACTTTCTGGGGCCGGAGGGCCTGGATATGGACGGGCTCTGCGCGGTGCTGGAAGCGGCCGAGCGCACCGGCCAGCCCTATGCGCTGCTGGGCGCGAGCTTCAGCCTCGTGCATGTGATGGATGCGCTGCGCGCCCAGGGCCGCCGCTTTCAGCTGCCGGTGGGCAGCCGCATTTTGGACACCGGCGGCTACAAGGGCCAGTCGCGCGATCTGCCCTTGGCCCATTTTTATGCCGGCCTGACCGAGCTGTTGGGCGTGCCGCCCGCGCTGTGCATCAACATGTATGGCATGACCGAGCTGAGCACCCAGTTCTACGACGACGGCAATGCCTGCTTGCCTTCGGTCAAGTCGGGACCGCACTGGATTCGCTCGCGCCTGGTCGAGCCCGTCAGCGGCCGCAGTGTGGCGCCGGGTGAGCGCGGCATTCTGGTGCACTGCGACCTGGCCAACTACAACGCGGTCAGCACCATCCTGACCGAGGATGTGGGCCAGTGGGCCGAGGGCGGCTTTTTGCTGCTGGGCCGGGCCGAAGGGGCTGCCGCCAAGGGCTGCTCCTTGGCAGTCGACGAGTTTGTGCAAGCGGCGCGCGCATGATGCAGGCACAAGCGCCTGAGCGCATGGCCGAGCGCCTACGGGCCGGCTACCTGCCTGGCCTGGATGACAACCAGGTGCGCTGGCAGGTGCTGGTGTTTGAACGTGAAGGCAAGCGGCTGGAGGTCGAGGTGCCGGTGCTCAGCGGCGCGCAGATGCAGGCGCTGACCGCGCGGGTGCGTGCGGCCGCGCAGCGCCAGCTGCAGCCGATGCCGCTGGCCGAGATCGTCGCCGCCATTGACCGCGCCATTGCCCGCCTGCTGGACCCGGCCGACCCCTATCGCCGCCAGATCGATGCCTGCCTGCCGCTGGTCTGCGGCTATGACGCGGCGATGGTGCGCCTGGGGCTCAACGGCCTGTTCAAGACTTTTCGGGCGCCCCAGCTGTGGCGCTTTGCCGGCGAGGATTTTGCCAACCCTGCTGTGCTCGATGGCTTTGTGCCCGCCGTCAAAGGCGGGGCGGTGCGCGCCTATGGCCCGGGCCTGCTGCTGCACAGCTGGGCCGGCAATGTGCCGGCGCTGTCGCTGTGGAGCCTCGTCTGCGGCCTGCTCGTCAAGGCGCCCAGCATCGGCAAGCTGGCCAGCGCCGAGCCGCTGTTTGCCGGCTGGTTTGCGCGTTTGCTGGCGGAAGTGCATCCACCCATGGCCGACTGCCTGGCGGTGGTCTGGTGGCCCGGCGGCGCGCAGACGGGCGACAGCGCCGACGGCGCGCAAGTGCTCTACGCCCAGGCCGATACCGTGATGGCCTATGGCAGCAACCAGACCCTGGCCGCGCTGGGCCAGCAGCTGCCGGTGACGACGCGATTTTTGCCCCATGGCCACAAGCTGGGGTTCGGCATGGTGGCTAAGGCGGCGCTGGATGCCGTCAAAGCGCCGGCCCATGCGCGGCTGGCAGCCTGGGATGTGATGCGCTACGACCAGCAGGGCTGCTACTCACCCCATGTGTTCTATGTAGAGCGGGGCGCCACGGTTTCGCCCCGCGCCTTTGCCGATTACCTGGCGGCCGAGCTCGCCAATCTGCAGCAGCGCTTTGCACGCCGCCCGCTGGACCTGGAAGAGGGCGCCGGCCTGGCCCGCTGGCAGCAGTCGCTGGAGTGGCGCGCACCCGCCGATGACGGCGCCGCCCCGCAGCTGATTGGCCCGGCCGAAGCACCCTGGAGCGTGGCCTATAGCGACAGCCTGGAGCCCCTGGCGCCCACCGCGCTGTACCGCAGCATTGTGGTGGTGGGGGTAGACAACCTGGAGGACGTTGTGCCCTTGGTAGCAGCCCAGCGCGACTACCTCCAGACCGCAGGCCTGGCTGTGGGCCCCGAAGATTTGTACCGCCTCGCCAGCCTGCTGGGCGCTGCTGGGGTCACCCGCATCAGCGCCTTGGGCGCCATGGGCGTGCCCGAGGCCGGTTGGCACCACGATGGGCGCTTCAGCCTGCTCGACCTGGTGCGCATGACCGAGATCGATGCCGCTGCTGAGGCCGCCGCGCAGCCGCTGGCGCGCTATGCAGACTGAGGGCGGCGCAATGGCATGGATTGATATCGAGCGCCTGCACTTTGCCTACCCGGGCCAGGCCCCTGTGGTGGATGGCGTGAGCTGGCAGATGGCGCAAGGCGCCTTCCACTGCCTGCTGGGCCGCAGCGGCTGCGGCAAGACCAGCTTGCTGCAGCTGGTTGCTGGCCTGCTGCAGCCACAGTCGGGCCGCATTGTGCGCGCAGGCGGTAGCGTGGCCGCACCGGGCCCGCAGTTGGGCGTCATGTTCCAATCGCCCACCTTGCTGGACTGGCTGACGGTGCTGGACAACGTGCTGCTGCCGCTGTCGCTGCAGCGCAAGCCCACGGCGCAGGACCGTGCAGCGGCGGAGCAGCTGCTGGCCCAGCTGGGGCTGGCTGAGCTGCTGCATCAACATCCCCGTCAGCTGTCCGGCGGGCAGCAAAGCCGGGTGGCGCTGGCGCGGGCCTTGATGCGTGAGCCCGCCTTGCTGCTGCTCGACGAGCCCTTTGCCGCCCTCGACGCCATCACCCGCGCCGAGCTGCAGGATGAGCTGCTGCGCAGCTGCCGTGCCCGTGGCACCACGGTGCTCTTTGTCACCCACGACATCAACGAGGCCGTGTACCTGGGCGACCGGGTGGCGCTGATGCATGGTGGGCGCCTCGTCGCCGATATGGCCATTGATCTGCCAACGCCCCGCACCCAGGCCATGCGCCATGGTGCAGCCTTCAACGCCTATGCGGCCCAGGTGCGCGCCGCAATGAACGGGGCCAGCGCATGAACCCCATCCTGAAAGCCCGCCTCTGGGCCGCTGCGCTGCTGGTGCTGCTGCTGGCCGTGTGGGAGGGTGCAGGGCGCGTGGGTGGTATCTCCGCCTTGGTGCTGCCGGTGCCGTCGGCGGTGCTGCAGGCCTTGTGGACGGGGCTCGCGTCCGGCTACTTCTGGCCGCATGTGGCGGCCACTGTGCAGGCGGTGCTGCTGGGCCTGGCGGCGGGCGCATCTTTTGGGCTGCTGGTAGGGATGGCCTTGGCCGAGTCGGTCTTGCTGGAGCGCGTGCTCAAGCCCTATGTGGTCGTCAGCCAGGTGGTGCCCAAGCTGGCGCTGGCGCCGCTGTTTGTGCTGTGGTTTGGTTTTGGCATGCTGCCGACGGTGCTGATCACGGCACTGGTCTGCTTTTTCCCGCTGATGGAAAACACCCTGACGGGCCTGCGCCAGGTTGATGCGCAGCGCCTGCAGCTGTTTCGCATGCTGGGGGCCAGCCGGCTGCAGACGTTAATGCGGCTCAAGCTGCCGACGGGCTTGCCGGCCATTCTGGCGGGCCTGCGTGTGGCCGTGGTGCTGGCACTGGTGGGTGCGGTAGTCGCAGAGTTCATGGGCGCCAGCCAAGGGCTGGGCGCCGTGGTGATTGCCGCCCAGGGAATGATGGACACCACCTTGATGTTTGCCGCGCTGCTGCTGATTGCGGCGCTGGGCTTGCTGCTGTACCAGGCCTGTTTGCTGCTGGAGCGCAGATTGCTGCGTGGCCATGCCGTCGCTGGCCCACAGCGCTGATGTTTGGTTTTTTGCTCGATTGCTTCTGGATGGACCGCTTATGTCTGCACCTTTTCTGACCTCCTCCCTCTCGCGCCGCCGCTGGCTCGGCGCCTCTGCCGGCCTCTTGGGCCTGGGCCTGGCGGGCACGGGCACCACAGCGGGCGCTGCAACCCCGGTCAGCGGCAAGATCCGCCTGGCCGGCTGGAGCAAGCCAATCAGCGAAATCACCAACATCCTGGCCGAACCGGACAAGGGCTTTTTCAAGGCCCAGGGGGTGGACCTGACCTACCTGCCGGGTGCAGGCGGCGGTGACGCGATCCGCAATATCCTGAGCGGCCAGGGCGATGTGGCCTTTACCGACCCGGGCTCGTTCTTCATGGCGCTGGACAAGGGCGAGAAGCTGGTCGCCATTTACGACATCTACCCGCAAAACGTGTTCAATGTGGTGTCGCTGCGCTCCAGCGGCATCCGTACGCCGGCAGATCTGAAGGGCAAGACCATTGGCGTCTACAGCCTGGCCAGCGGCACGCGCCAGAACCTGCTGGTGATGCTGCACCAGGCGGGGCTCAAGGAATCGGATGTGCGCATTGTCGTCACGGGCCTTTTGAACTTTGCGCCGCTGATGCAAGGCCAGGTCGATGCGACCGCCGCCACCGACACCGGCCTGGCCGTGGGCCTGCGCAAGGGCATGGGCGAGGTGCATGTGATGCCCGTGCGCGACTACCTCAATATGTCGAGCGACATGTTTGTGGTGCGCCGGCAGGTGCTGGAGCAGCAGCCGGCGTTGCTGCAGGCCTTTTTGCGCGGCTACCGCGACAGCGCGGCCTGGATGATCGCCAACCCCGAAGAGGCCGCCACCCTGGCCACGAAACGCGCGATCGATGGCACCCAGCGCGATATCAACCGCGATGTGATCGGCCTGCGCAATGCATCGGCCCAGCCCACCTTGCGGGTGCAGGGCAAGGCCGCGCCGCTGGGCAGCTTTGACTTGGTCGCGCTGCAAAAGGGTGCCGACGCCTACCATGCGCTGGGCCTGGTGCAGCAGCCCATCCAGGTGGCCGATGTGGTGGACAGCCGTTGGCTGCCAGGGGCCTGAGATGCTGGAGAGCAGTGCGTTGAATCTGCGCGGCAAGGTGGTGCTGGTGACAGGTGCCAGCCGGGGCATTGGCGCGGCCATTGCCCAGGCCTTTGCGTGCGAAGGCGCTACGGTGGTGGTGAACTACCTGGCCAACGAGGCCGCAGCGGCCCAGACCGTGGCCGCCTGCCAGGCCGCCGGCGGTGATGCCTGGGCTGTGCAGGCCGATGTGGGCAACCCGGCTGCGGTGGATGCGATGGCCCAGGCCATTGCGCAAGAGGCCGGGCCCATCGATGTTGTCGTGAACAATGCCTTGCGCCCCTATGCCTTTGACCCGGAGCGCCGCCAGCCGCTCGATGCCCTGGCCTGGAGCGACTACCAGGCGCAGTTCGATGCCGCCGTGGGCGGCGCCTTCCATGTCTGCCGCTCGGTGCTGCCGCAAATGCGCCAGCGCGCACGGGGCAGCATCGTCAATATCAGCAGCAATCTGGTGGATCACCCCGTTGTCGCGTACCACGACTACAGCACAGCCAAGGCCTCGCTGGTGGGCTTTAGCCGCAACCTGGCCAGCGAGTTGGGGCCTTTTGGCATACGCGTCAACTGCGTCGCACCGGGCCTTGTCTACCCCACCCAGGGCAGCGCGCAAACCCGCGAATCCTTCCGCGAATCGCTGATGGCAGCCACCCCGCTGCGCCGCCTGGCCAGCCCCGAGGATGTCGCCGGGCCGGTGCTGTTCCTGGCATCGGACCTGAGCCGGTTCATGACGGGGCAGGTGCTGCTGGTGGATGGGGGCTTGGTGATGCGTTGAACGTGCAAACGGGTGGCCCCGGTGGAACGCGACTTTCTCTGGCACACCACGCCATGGCGGCGAGGCACAATGTCGCCGTGTTGCTGGATGATGGCCTGCAATCTGCTCCCAGGCTCCGACACCCAAAAAAACCGCTAGACAAGGAAACCGATCACCATGGCCAGCCGCGCCCTGGTATGGATGCGCCGCGATTTGCGCTGCGACGACCATGCCGCTCTCTACCATGCCTTGCGCCGCTTCGAGCAGGTGTATTGCGTCTTCGTTTTTGACACCGACATCCTGGGCCTGTTGCCAACGCGCGAAGACAGGCGGGTGGACTTTATCCATGCCAGCGTGCTGGCGCTGGACGAGGACCTGCGCCAGTTGGCGGCGGGCAGCGGTACGCCTGGCGCAGGCTTGCTGGTGCGGCATGGCTCGGCTGCGCAAGAGGTGGTGCAGCTGGCGCAGGCACTGGGCGTGCAGGAGGTGCTGACCAACCGCGATTACGAGCCCGAGGCCATCGCCCGTGACGCGCGCGTGGCTGGCGATCTGCAAGCGGCCGGCATTGCCTTTAGCGATTACAAGGACCAGGTGCTGCTGGACCGCGATGAGGTGCTGACCCAGCAAGGCCATCCCTACAGCGTGTTCACCCCCTACAAGCGCGCTTGGCTGCAAAAGCTCGATGCCTTCCAGTGCAAGGCCTACCCGGTGGCGCGCTATGCCGGGCATCTGGCGGCATTGCCCAAGGGCGAGGCGATACCCTCGCTGGTCGATCTGGGTTTTCAGCCCAGCAATCTGGCATCGCTCAAGATTCCTACCGGCAGCCGGGGTGCGCAGCAGCTGCTCAAGGATTTTTTGCCGCGCATGGCGGCTTACCAGGACGCGCGGGATTTTCCGGCGGTCAAGGGCGTTTCCTACCTGTCGGTGCATCTGCGCTTTGGCACCGTGTCGATCCGCCAGTTGGCCGCGCTGGCCGTGGCGCAGGCGCGTACGGGCTGCGAGGGCGCGCAGACCTGGCTGTCGGAGCTGGCCTGGCGTGACTTCTACGCGATGATTCTTTGGCACCACCCGCAGGTGGTGACCCAGTCGTTCCGCCCCATCTATGACAAGGTGCAGTGGGACGATGCGCCCGAGCTGTGGCAGGCCTGGTGCGAGGCACGCACCGGCTACCCGCTGGTGGATGCCGCCATGCGCCAGCTGCTGCAGACCGGCTATATGCACAACCGCCTGCGCATGGTGGTGGCCAGCTTTTTGACCAAGGACCTGGGCATTGACTGGCGCGCGGGTGAGCGCTTTTTTGCGCAGCACCTCAATGACTATGACCTGTCATCGAACAACGGCGGCTGGCAGTGGGCGGCCTCCACCGGCTGCGATGCCCAGCCCTGGTTCCGCATCTTCAATCCCATCACCCAGTCGGAGCGCTTCGATCCGGACGGCAAGTTCATCCGCCGCTACCTGCCAGAACTCGCCAAGGTGCCTGACCGGCACATCCACTTCCCAGCTGCGATGAAGCCGCTGGAGCAGCAGGCCTGCGGTCTGCAGCTGGGGCGCGACTACCCGCATCCGGTGGTGGACCACGGCCGGGCACGCGAGCGGACCTTGATGCGGTTTCACTTTATGAAGCATCCGGATTGACGGACTGGGTGTTGGCGGTGGGTGTGCAGGTTCAGCCCGGCGCACCAATTGGTCAGCGTCGTGGAATGAGCCCGCCCACAGGCAGGCGCATCGCGATGCGCCTTTCAGGCGGAAGTCCCTGCATAGCCTCTGCGTCCAGAGTGTCCTGGAGGCGTTTGCCGGGCTGAAGCAGCGGCGCAAACCCTCGCTTCGCATAGGCGGGCGCACACCAGGGAACATCGGAGAACGTGGTCAAGGTCAGTGCGCCGAGCCCCCGGTTCACCGCATACCGGTAAGCGCTGTCGATCAGCAAGCTGGCGATGCCTCTGCGCTGCCACTGCGCATGCACCGATAGCTCCCAGATATGCAGTTCCGAGTCGAAGATCTCGGTACTGATGAATGCTGCCAACGCACCGTCTGCGGCCTCAGCCACCCAAACCGCATGGTTGAGGATGCGGCGCGCATGGTCGGACGGCCCGATCACGGGCGCATCGCGAAGCCAGGCCAGGCCGTCGGCCGTGCCAAACAGCTGGGCCGCAGATTTTTCGATAGCCGGCAGTGCTGAGGCATCGGTGAGATGGGCTGGACGGATCAACATTCAGGGACGCAGTAGCACCTTGCCCTTGCGGCCCGGTTGCAGGCTGGCTGCTGCGGCTTGGGCAGCGTCGCCCAGGTCGTAGATAGCCTCGGTGGGCAGCTTCAGCGCACCACCCAGAATGCGCTCTATCAGCTCGCCCAGCAGGCGCCGCTTGTCCTGGGCGGACAGGGCCTCGCTTACCTTGCTGCCCCAAAAGCCTTTGACAGTGGCCTGTTTGAAGATCATGGCCCCGGAGTCAATCTGCATCGGCTCACCGGCCATGGTGCCAAACGACACCAGGGTGCCGCCTTCGCCCAGCAGGGCCAGCAGCGCGGCGCTGGAGGCACCACCAATCGAGTCGACAGCGGCGTAAGCGCCTTGGGGGCCGAGCAAGGCGCTGGCGCTTTGTGTCCAGTCCGCTTGCGCGGTGGACAGCACATTGGCAATGCCCAGGTCGCTGAGCTCTTGCACCCCCGCATCGCGGCGCACCAGGTTGAGCACCTGCACACCGCGCGCGCTGGCCAGCATGGCCAGGGTCTTGCCGACGGCGCCATTGGCCGTGTTCTGCGCAATCCATTGCCCGGCTTGCACGTTCAAAAACTCCAGCAGCATCAAGGCGCTGAGCGGCATGGCGATGAGCTGGGCGGCCACTTCATCGGGGATGGCCTCGGGCATGGGCACCAACTGGCGCGCGGGCGCCAGAAAGTACTCGGCCCAGGTGCCGTGGACGCCGGCCACCGCGACGCGCTGGCCTACGGTGATGCCTTCGACGCCAGCGCCCAGTGCATCGACCAGGCCCACGGCTTCGCTGCCGCCAATGGCAGGCAGCTCGGGCTTGTAGCCATAGCGGCCACGGATGGTCCAGAGGTCATGGTTGTGGATGGGCGCGAGCAAGGTTTTGATGCGAACCTCGCCGGCAGCGGGCTGGGGCATGGGCTGCTCGCCCAGGCCCAGTACGTCGGCGGGCTCGCCGAAGGTGGTGTGAATGGCACTGCGCATGGTGGTTGTCCTTATCGGGCGAGCTGGGACAGCAGGGCCTCGGCCACCGCTTCGCTGCTGGCAGGATTCTGGCCGGTGACGAGGCGGCCATCGACCTCTACATTCACTTGCCAATCAGGGCCCTTTTGGTAGTTGCCGCCCAAACGGCTGAACTCATCTTCAATCAAGAACGGCACCACGGCGGTCAGGCCGACTGCGTTTTCTTCGCTGTTCGTAAAGCCCGTCACGCGGCGGCCGGCCACCAGGGGCTGGCCATCGGCGGCCTTGACCTTGATGAGCGCGCCCGGCGCATGGCAGACCAGACCCAGCGGCTTGCCTGCGCGCTCAAAGGCCTCCAGCAGCGCAATCGACCTGGCGTCGTTGGCAAGGTCCCAGAGCGGGCCATGGCCACCGGGGTAGAAGACGGCATCAAAGTCATCGGCCTTGATCTGTGCCAGTGGGGTGGTCGCTGCCAACGCGGCCTGTGCCTGCGGATCCTTGCGGAAGCGCTCGGTGGCGGCGGTCTGGGCATCGGGCTCGTCGCTCTTGGGATCCAGCGGGGGCTGGCCGCCCAGTGGCGATGCCAAGGTGATCTCGGCACCCGCGTCCTGGAAGACGTAGTAAGGCGCGGCAAATTCTTCCAGCCAGAAGCCGGTCTTGCGGCCCGTGTCGCCCAGTTGGTCGTGGGAGGTCAGTACAAATAGAACTTTCATGGGGACTCCTTGGAGGATGAAGGGAGGGGTGAGGGTGAGCAGGGAGACGTTTCGCAGGCCAGCAGATGCAGCGTGGCCGCCCGCGCTTGAACCAGAGACGACCGGTCCTGGCTCAGCTTGGCCAGCAGCGCCGCGCCCAGCCACATCTGGTAGAGCACGCGCGCCACCACCAGTGCGGGCGGACCGGCAGGCAACGAGCCATCGCTGCGCGCTGCATCGATGACGGCAGCAATCCTGGCCAGCAGGCGCTGCACACCGTCGTTCAGCACCTGGCGCATGTCTTCAGACAGATCGGCGACCTCGGCGGCCAACTTGACCACCAGACATTCTTCGGCCCAGCCACAGGCCCCATCGCCGGGCGCTGCAATCCAGGCATCCCAGTAGCGCATCAGGCGCTCATAGCCGGTGCCATCCGCTGCCAGTAGCCCTTCGACCTTGCGGCCATAGCCATCGACATACTGCTGGAGCAGTGCGCAGCCAAAGGCCTCTTTGGACGGGAAGTAGTGGTAGAACGAGCCCTTGGGCACGCCGCAGGTCTTGAGGATTTCCTGCAGGCCCACAGCGGCAAAGCCCTTGCGCAATACCAGCTGGTGCCCGGTATCGAGGATGTGCTGGCGGGTGGCTTCCGCTTTCTTCGTCAAGGTCATGGGCTGGATTCTAGTTGAAAATAGACCAGTCGTCTATTATGCAGTCTTGCCCTTTGCCGATGGGGCCGTCGATTGACAACCAGGGTCCAATGGATGGAACCTGTTTGCGCTGCAGCTTGCCATAGGCGTGGATAGGGCTGATACAAGGGCTTTGCCACCTTGGGTCATCGCCGCCACGCGCTTCATCGCTATCTGTGTTGCTTTGCCAATGGGCAGCGCCTGCAAAAGGCTGGAGCTACTTTTTCGCGTTCTGCAGTGCCATCAAACGCCGAAACTTGTCGAAGGTCTTGCTCACATCGGTCGAAGCAGCCGGCACATAGCGCTTGGGCTTGGCGCCGCCTTGGGCAACGAGAGGGCGGGTGGGCATGGTCAGCGTCGGTGGCGAGCAGGGCGCAGGCATGGGGGAGAGGCTCCTTGGATTTTGGTCCATGCTCGGGCATCCAAGGTCCAAATCTTGTCAGCCATTGCCGCAAGTGACTGTCCTCAGGTCGTGCGCATAAAACAAGTCGGCACTCCTATGCTATGTTTGTGACAACTGCAGGATGGCGGCATGTGACCGGTAGGAGGGTCGTGTGCCGCAGGCCTGAATTTTCATTGCGATACGCCCGAAGAGGAGTCCGTATGAGAGCCCGTGCAAAGTCTTTGTCGGAATTGCAGGTCACTGTGGTCACACCCGACCAGGTCAAGCTGTTCAAGATGGCCTACCTTGCAGGTATTACTGACGCGGCCGCCATCTTTGGTGCCGACAGTCAATGGGTTGCCAGCGATGACGTCGCGAACCAGATTGAGCGGGCTCTGGACCAAGCGGTGGCTTCGTTTGAAGATGACTTTCTGTCCGTTAGTCCCTGCGATTTGGCGCCTGGGTCTGACACCTGACACAGCCCCGCGCTGACCCAGCAAGTCCTGTATGCAGGGCTTTTTTTACGTCTGTTGGGCGCAGATCCTCTGTCGCAGCCATGAAAAATTCGTCAGTTACCGTAGTCAAGTTCTGTTGGTTCACTTTAAAATGAAACGGTCGTCACAAATTTATTTGATCTATGGATTCTATAAAGTGGTTGCTGCTGACTTATAAAGTCCCGGCCGAGCCCACGGCCAAACGCATGGCGCTGTGGCGGCGCCTCAAGGCGCTGGGGGCGGTGTATCTGCAAAACGGCGTATGCCTGCTGCCCAAGACGGATGACCATGTGCGCCGGCTCAAGGTGCTGGAGAACGACATCGCCGCGATGGACGGGGACTGCGTGCTGCTGGAGACCATTGCGCTCGACCGGCTGCAGGAGGACAAGGTCATCACCCGCTTCAAGGCCGACCGGGACGACCAGTACCGCGAGCTGCTGGGCCGCTGCCAGGATTTCGAGGCCGAGATCGCCAAGGAGATGGCGATCGAGAAGTTCACCTATGCCGAGCTGGACGAAGAAGAGACCGATCTGAAAAAACTGCAGGCCTGGTACGAGAAGATCCGCAAGCTGGACTTCTACGATGCGCCGCTGGCGCAGACGGCGGCCGAGCGCCTGCAGCACTGCGAATCCTTGCTGGAGGGCTACGCCCAACGGGTGTATGAGGCGCATGATGAAAACCGCTGAACCCCAACAGCCCGCCACTGACAGCGCCATGCAGCGTGGCGCACGCGCGGTGCCGCGCAGCGTCTGGGCGCTGGGCTTTGTGTCGATGCTGATGGATATCTCGTCCGAGATGGTCCATGCGCTCTTGCCCATCTACATGGTGGCCGTGCTGGGCACCTCGGTGCTGGCCGTGGGTGTGATCGAGGGCATTGCCGAGGCAACAGCCTCCATCGTCAAGGTGTTCTCTGGCGCGATCAGCGACCGCTTTGGCAAGCGCAAGCTGCTGGCCGTACTGGGCTATGGCCTGGGCGCGCTGACCAAGCCGGTGTTTCCGCTGGCCGGCGGCCTGGAATGGCTGGTGGGCGCGCGCTTTGTGGACCGAGTAGGCAAGGGCATTCGAGGCGCACCGCGTGATGCGCTGGTGGCCGATGTGACCCCGCCACATTTGCGCGGCACCGCCTACGGCCTGCGCCAGACCCTGGACACCATCGGCGCCTTTACCGGCCCCTTGCTGGCGATTGGCCTGATGTGGTGGACAGCTGACAACTACCAGCTGGTGTTCTGGCTTGCCGTATTGCCGGCTTTTGCGGCGGTGGCGGTGCTGGTGTTTTTTGTGAAAGAGCCCGCAACACCGGTGGCGCAAAGGCCGCGCCAGCTGCCCCTGCGCCAGAGTGAGCTGCGGCGTTTGCCCCGGGCCTACTGGGTGGTAGTTGGGCTGGGCCTGGTGTTTACCTTGGCGCGCTTCAGCGAGGCATTTTTGATCCTGCGTGCGCAGTCGGCCGGCTTGCCGCCGATGTGGGCGCCTGCGGTGTTGGTCGTCATGGGCCTGGCCTATGCGCTGTCGGCCTACCCAGCAGGGGTGCTGTCGGACCGCCGCCCCCGGCAGGATGTGCTGCTCGCCGGCCTGGGCTTGCTGATTGCCGCCGATCTGGTGCTGGCCTTTGTGCCCGGTGTGCTGGGCCTGGGGCTGGGCGTGGCGCTGTGGGGCCTGCACATGGGTTTTAGCCAGGGCCTGTTCAACGCGATGATTGCCGACAGCGCGCCGGCCGAGCTGCGCGGCACCGCCTTTGGCATCTTCCACCTGTTGACTGGCCTGGCCTTGCTGCTGGCCAGCGTGATTGCCGGGCTGCTCTGGGATGCCATCGGCTACCAGGGCACCTTTGTCTGCGGCGCGGGCTTTGCGTTGCTGGCGGCACTGGGGCTGCTGATGCAGCGCCGGCGGGGTTGAGGCACTGCAGCCATCTTGGTCTTGTTGCAGAAGCGGTCCATAGGGACCGCTTTTTTTGGGGGTGGAGCCCCCGAATGCATATCTTGTGGTCCGCACCCCTGGCGACAAGCGCAGAAACGGCACACATTTAAATAATTATCAAGACTCATTCTCATTTAAAATACCGCGCGGCACTGCCCGGCCTCGCTCCACAGCGAGCCGCTTGCACTGCCCCGGGCCATGCCACCGTGGCGGCCCGGTTCACAGGATTGTCTAGATGCAAACAGCCGGGAATCACCAACCAGCAGCCGGCCTGCTGGGCTATCGCGCGCGGGTCGCGTCGCGGGCCGTGGCCGCCATTGGCGGCGGTTATGCCTTGGCAGCGGCCATGGCCGCAGCGGGGGCCGTGGGCTTTCAAGAGTTCGGCATGGCCCGGGTGGATGCGACGATGGCGGCGACGATGCTGGCCTTTGTGGTTTACGCAATCGCGGCGATGTGGGCCTTTGGCTGCGCAACGGCCCTGCGCGCCTGGCTGGGTATTGCGTTGCCGACTGGCGTGTTGGCACTGATCGCCTGGGCACTGGCACCGGGAGCAGGGGCATGAGGGTCGACGGCAAACCGGAGGGCCTGCGCCAGTCGATGTCCTGGTTGCATACCTGGAGCGGGCTGCTGCTGGGCTGGCTGTTGTATGCGGTGTTTTTTACCGGCACCTTGAGCTTTTTCCGCAATGAGATCACTGACTGGATGCGGCCCGAACTGCACCAGTCCGTACCCGATGCGGGCACTGCCCAGCGCGGGCTGGATGCTATGCAGGCGATTGCACCCAAGGCCACGACCTGGACCTTGTCCCTGCCCAACGAGCGCCAGACGGCGATTGAGGCCTCCTGGCGCGAGCCCGGCGCCGCCGCTGGCCGGCCAGGGACGCAGCGCACCACCTTGGATGCCGGCACCGGCGAGCAGCTGCAGCCGCGCGAGACCCGGGGCGGCGCTTTTTTGTACCGCTTCCACTTCGAGCTGTATGCGATGCCGCGCATCTGGGGCCGCTGGATCGTGGGCTTTGCGACGATGCTGATGCTGGTGGCCATCATCAGCGGGGTCATCACGCACAAGAAGATCTTCAGCGATTTCTTCACCTTCCGCCCGCGCAAGGGCCAGCGTTCCTGGCTGGATGCGCACAATGCCACAGCCGTGCTGGCGCTGCCTTTTCATCTGGTGATCACCTTCAGCGGCCTGGTGCTGCTGATGAACATGCTGATGCCCTGGGGTGTGCATACGGCCTACAACGGCGACAGCAATGCCTATTTTTCGGAGCTGCGCGGCAACCGCCAGGCGCAAGCCGGTGCGGGCAACGGCAACACTCCGCGCGAAGGCGGCCGCGCCAACCGGCCGGCCGATGCGGCTGCCGACACGCCGGTCGCTATGGCCCCGGTAGGCCCGATGCTGGAAGCTGCGCTGCAGCAGTGGCCAACGCATGGCGTGGGCAGCATCACGGTCAACGCACCGGGCACCGCCCGCGCCACGGTGGAGCTGCGCGAAGGCGGTGGCTCCAGCCTGGTCAACCGGGGCGCGGCATCGACCATGTTGTTTGATGGCGTGACAGGCGAGCCGCGCCAGGCGCCCGAGGCGACTGCCATCTCCTGGCCGCGCGCCACCAGCAATGTGCTGTCCAGCCTGCACCTGGGCCGTTTTGCCGAGCCGCTGGTGCGCTGGCTGCTGTTTTTGAGTGGCGTGGTGGGCACCATCATGGCGGCGACCGGCATGGTGATCTGGGTCGTCAAGCGCCTGCCCGAGCGGCGCAAGCTGGGCCGCACGCCCCATGGCCACCGCTTGGTGGAGGTGCTCAATGTAGGTGCGATCGCCGGTCTGTCGGTGGCAACGGCCTCGCTCTTCTGGTTCAACCGCTTGCTGCCGGCCGACTTGGCAGGGCGCAGTGATTGGGAGATTCGCGGCTTCTTTATGGTGTGGGCGCTGTGCCTGCTGCACCCCATGCTGCGCCCACACCGCCAGGCCTGGCGCGAGCAGATGCTCTTGGCCACCGTGCTGCTGGCCTTGTTGCCGCTGCTCAATGGCTTGAGCGGCGGTGCATGGCTGCCTCAGAGCATCTCCAATGCGCAGTGGAGCATTGCGGGCTTTGACCTGATGATGCTGGTGCTGGCGGCCTTGCACGGCTGGGTGGTCTGGTGGCTGGTGCGCAGCAAGCAGACGGCGACGCCCTCAGTGCGCAAACCCGCAGCCGCTGCCCAGCCCGCAGCCGCTGATGCCGGTTTGCGGGCGCCGCATGCCGCTGTGGCCAGTGCGATGGAGCAGCAACGATGATCGCCATCGCAAGTCTGCTGTGGGCATTTGCCGGTTTTGCGGCACTGGCGGCCGCGATGGACCGCCATGAGGAACAACTGGGTACCGCCGCGCTCGCCGCCACGCAGCGCCATGGCTGGCAGGCGGGCGGCAGCGCCTTGCTGCTGCTATCGCTGCTGGCCTGTTTGCAGCGCTGGAACACCTCGGTCGGCATCGCCGCCTGGCTGGGCCTGCTGACCTTGGCGGCGATGGCCTGGGGCCTGGTGCTGACCTATGCGCCCGAGCGCGCCCGTCGCCTGGCCTTGGCTGCCGCAGCCTTGGGCACGGTGGCAGCAGCCCTCAGGTACTGAACGCAGAACGCCGCGCCAGGCAGTGACCTGGCGCGGCGTGCGTGCTTCAAAGGCTGGTGAATTAGCCCTGGTTGGTCTGCTTGTACGAGCGGTTGGCGCGTTCCCAGGCAGCCTTCACAGCGGGCTCGGCCTCTGGCCAGCCCAGGCGGCTTTGCGCACGCTCTGCTTGCCAGCGGCGCTCCCAGTCGCTGCGGGCATCGTCCCAATCGACAATGCCATCGCGCACCGACTGGTAGCCAGCGCGGTAGGCGGGGGCGTAGTCGTCGTAGGTATAGCCTTCGGCAAAGTAGGGCTCGCGCTGGTAGGCGTCCGACCAGTAGGCATCTTCAGCGGTGGGATTCACGGCTTCGGCCGCGCCCTTGCCGGCTAGGCCGCCGATGACAGCGCCGACGACGCCACCCACTGCGGTGCCGACCGGGCCTGCGACCGAGCCTGCAGCCGCGCCGGTCAGTGCGCCGCCAGCTGCACCAATGCCGGTGCCAATAGGGTGGGCGCCAGGTTCATCGGTGATCGGATCGGGGTTGAGTTTGGGGTCTTGGGGATGGGTCATGCTGGGCTCCTTGGTTCGGTGGTGGACTTCCGTCCTGGTGCCTCCATGGTGCTGCGCCGAGCGCGCCCAGGCCGTAGGACAAGCGCAGCAGCCCTGGTACGACGGGCCTGCGCTGGGCTGTCAACACGGCCTTGCAGCCACGTGGCCAGGGACCACAAAGGCGCAGGGCGTTTACCTGACAGACGAGACATGCGCTGCGCTGCACACTGATGACAGCGCAGCCGTTTGCCACTTGGATGCGGGCTGGATCTGCCACCAGCCAGGAATCTTCCTCAACGATGGCCTCGTAAACCTCACGCCATGATTCGACTTCAGTTTTCTCTGGAGCTTGCCTATTCAGTGCATACCCCCAGCGCCGACTTTTTCTTCAATTTCCACCCCGCTCACACACCCCAGCAGACGGTGATGTCTGAAAACCTGACGGTGAACCAGACAGCCGCCATTTGGAGCGTTGAGCAAGACGCCAGCGGCCAGCGCAATATGCGCCTGCAGGCGCAGACGGGTCCGCTCAAGCTCAACTACCAGGCCACAGTGGAGATATCCCATTACAGCGATGACCCGATGCAGATCGCGGAGGTGCCGCTGTACCAATTGCCGCTGGATGCGCTGCGTTATATCTACCCCAGCCGCTACTGCCAATCCGACCGGCTGGCCGGCTTTGCCTACGACCTGTTCGGCCATCTGCCTCCCGGTTATGCGCGGGCACAGGCTGTTTGCGACTGGGTGCAGCAGCACGTGAAGTTCCGCTCCAACAGCTCATGCGGCACCACATCGGCGATCGACACCATGGTCGATTGCGTCGGCGTCTGCCGCGACTTTGCACACCTGATGATTGCGCTGTGCCGCGCCATCAACCTGCCTGCGCGCTTTGTGACCGGCACCGACTACGGCGCCGATCCTGCGCTGGGTCCGCCGGATTTTCATGCCTATGTCGAGGTCTACCTGGGCGGACGCTGGTACATGTTCGATCCTTCGGGCACTGCCATCCCCATGGGCATGATGCGGCTGGCCACCGGACGCGATGCCGCCGACGCAGCCTTTGCGACGATCTTCGGTGGTGTCACCAGTGAGGCGCCGCGCATCGAGATGGTGGCTGAGCACAACGGCGCGCAATGGCAGTTGCCGGTGCATACAGACCAGGGCTTGTCAACGTCGGTGGTCTGATCCACGGCCGGGGCGTGGGGCTCTAAGTTGCCTGCGTCCCGGCGTGCCAGGCTTTCCTGGAGGTAAGTGTGCGCCCATTGACAATCCTTGCTTCAGGTTGTAGAGCCGATGCGATAGCGCGCACTGAAAATGGGGTCGATTTCACGCGCGGCGCCGGGATTCCAGATTTTGACCTGGCTGTGGCTCGCGATACGGCTGATTCCGTTACAAATTCGTGTCAATTAAACAACTGATAGGAGCCTAGGCGACTCAATTTAGGTATCCAAGGGTAAATGAATTGTTAACCGTGTAACAATTCTCGCGCAAATCTTAGCCTTTGGAAATCTATGAAGTTATTTGAACAGTTGTTTAAGCGATGGGGTGCGGCCAAACGCGCGATGGCGGCTGCCTTGTTGGCGCTCGTTGCTGCGGTCCCAGGCATCTCTTGGGGACAAGAGGTGCTCTATCTCACACCGGATAAGGCCGCTCCTGATAACTTCAATATTCTGACCTTCACCGCAGGAGGCTTGACCAACCGCTTTGGCAAGGCTGGTGAAGGCTGGGTGGATGGCCGGGGCTGGCTCTCACAGGCCACGCCTTTGAATCCCTCTGTTTTTGACGGCAAGAAGCTCGTGGTGGTGACCACGGTATTTGAGCCGCTGAACGTCAACCAGATTGAGGTGCTGAAAACGGCGATGACCACGCGCCCGGAGACCGCCTTTGTCATCTTCTCCGATGGCTGCTGCGCGGTCGCTGGCAATCTGACGCCGATCGTGAAAATTCTCAACGACGCCACCCAATGGGGTATCAGCCTCCCTGCGACACAGGTGGGCGGCAAGGTCGCTGCCCCTCTCAATACCGCCTCTCCGTACCAGGCCAGCTTCAGCAGCCTGAACCCCTTGCAGGGCGCAGCGTATCTGACCATCAGCAATGTCCCAACCCCCAACGCGCTGTACCTGCCTCAAGGCACTGCCGTTCCGGTGGCTGCAGCGCGTACCTCGGCCTATGGCTTTTTTGTGCCGAAGTCGGCGATGAACGGTGGCAGCTGCACCTTTCTGACTGCAGACGCATCGCCATTTGGCACCGATAGCGACACCACCCAGGCCCGCTCCAACGAGATCATCGCCGCATTCGCCAAGGCGGCACTGAATGAAGACGGTGCCTGTAACGAGGCAGTACCCGATGTGGACCTGGCAGTCACCTTCACCGGCCCGGCTGCGCTGGCCGCCGCGCCCCAAACCTACACTCTGCAAGTGAAGAACCTGGGCAGCACCGCCAGCACCGTGCCGACGACGGCATCGGTGACCCTGCCCGCGGGCTACACCGCCCAGCAGCTGCCAAACGGCTGCGCTGGTCTGCCGGCTCCGCAAAATGGGTTTGCATGCACGGTCCCTGCACTGGCTGCATTGACGGGGGAGATCAGCTACAGCGTCGCTTTGGTGCGTGCCGCCGGTGCAGCGCCTGCATCGAGCGCAGCGTTTGTCAACCCTGTGGTGAATGGCGAAACGGTGACGGCGAACAACACTGCCACCTTGCTGTTCACCACCGCTGCCGATGTACGCATTGATCTGGCTGGCTTGCCCCTTTCCGGCAAGAAGGGCGATGCCTACACCGGCAGCTTCCAATGCACCAACAGCGGCACGGCGGCTATGGCCAATGCCTCTTGCACTGTGACAGGTCTGCCCGCAGGCGTGCAGATCGGCGCATGTACGCTTGACGGCGCCGCCTGGACTTCTCCCGGCACGATTCCAGAAGGTCAGTCTGTTGTCTGCCAGGTGCGCGGTACGGCTGAACAGGACAGCGTGTTCCCGGTGCAGGGCACTGGTGGCAACAGCACAGCGGCCGTCTCCATCACCATCGACGCGGTAGCGCCAGATCCGGTACCCGAGCCGGCGCCACCACCTGTTCCCGAGCCCATCCCGCAACCGGTTCCCGAACCCATTCCAGAGTCCGTCGCCGCAACGCCCGTGCCATCGCTATCGCAATGGGGCCAATGGCTGTTGAGCGGTCTGATGGTAGCGCTGGGCTTGGCGGCGATGCGCCGTGGGCGTCGTCAGGGCTGATCTGATCTGTGCGCAGTGGCCGTTGTAGTGCGGGCGCAGGGCTGGGCAGCGGCAGCGCAGCCGGGGCTGGGTTAGCTGCCCGCGAAGCCTCCGGGGCTCAGTCACCCACTGCTGCGCTGCAAGCAGCAAGTGAGGTGTGTTGCGGAAACACTGCTTTCTTGATCTGGCGCAGAGTTTTGCGGTTGAGCTTGTGCCGGCGCTGGATCAAAAAAATGCCGCCCCTGGTGGGGCGGCATTGCATTCAAAAGAAAGCCGATCCTGAAAAATCAGGGTGTTCATGCAAGTCAAGAGAGGGAGGGTGCGCATGAACTCGGCGAAACCGATGCTCAAATTCTAGGGCGGCGATCGGTATTTGCCTGTTAAACGAAACGCGCAATAGTCAGCAATTGACAAAAAAAGAGCCCGCATGATGCGGGCTCCAAGGTCGTTTTCCTTTTCTTGTACTTCTACCTCCCTCCAGAGGAATCGAGATCATATGTCAAAACTATGATGCTTTGGCTGTCATAAATTCAACAAATGTCAGCTTTCTGAAAGCTTCAGGGTTTCTGGAAGAAACCCCACTCACTTATGCTTAATGCTATCAACCTATACAAAAAGCAAGTATTTCAATATTTCTTATGAGTGCTTGCTTAAATGGCGCCAATTCACGCTCACGCGCCAGAAAGCGGCGGGTCAGTGATTGGTGTCAATCGTTACTGAGTGTGGGAATTGCTAGCACGCACACTACGCAACTGATTGTTGGCGGTGCAATATTATGTACTAGTTTTGACGGCCTTCATCGGCAGGCTGCCCGGCGCGCGACAGCGCTCCCGGAAGCAGTGCCGCCAGTGAATGTCTACGAAAAAGCCCGGCGCCTGGAAGAAGGCCAGCCCTGCGCGCAAGGGCGGGCGACTGGGACGGGCGCTGGTACCGTGTGCGCCTGAAGGCCCCTTTGCGAAACCCGCTGCCCTGGCTTCAACGTGGTCTCGGGCAGTTCGCCGGGTTGCCCATCGCGCCAATAGCGCCAATAGCGCCAATAGCGCCAATAGCGCCAATAGCGCCAATAGCGCCAATAGCGCCAATAGCGCGCGATGGAATGCCAATGACTTCTTGACCCTCATCCCGATCCGCGCACATCGCCATTGGCGACGATCCTGCCAAGGACGCTTAGGCGACGGGCTTGCGGCCCACCGTGCGGATCAGCTCGCCCACGCGCAGCAGGTACTGGTCAAAAGCCTGGTTGGCCGCGGCCTGGTTGCTGGTGGGCTGGGCCACGGTGCGGCCTTCGGCCTCCAGGCGGGCACGGATCTCGGGGTTGAGCAGGGCCGCGCCAATGGCGCTGCGCAACAGGCTGACCCGCTCGGCCGGGCAGCCTTGTTTGACAAAGTACCCGCCGCTGATGGTGTAGGCAAAGTCAGGCAGCTGCTGGCTTTGGCTGATCAGCGGGATATGGGCCAGCGGCGTGGGCAGCTCTTTGGAGAAGCTGGTGACCACCTTGAGCCGGCCCTGGGTCTGCATCGCATCAAAGCTGGTCTGGTAGGGGAGGATGGCCAGGTCTACCTCGCCACCGGCCACACCCTGCAGCGCGGGTGCACCACCCTTGTAGGGCACATGCAGTAGGGGCGCGCCCACGCGGGTGGCCAAGGCCTCGCCCATCAGGTGGTAGATGGAGTCAATGCCGACAGTGGCGTAGGTGAGCGGCTTGGCGCTGCTTTGCTTGGCCAGCGCAATCACCTTGTCCAGCGAATCGGCCTGCAGGCCATTGCGGGCCAGCAGCACGATATGCGCTTCGCTGATCGGCGCGACCAGGCTGAAGTCCTTCGGGCTATAGCGGGCCGAGGGGTTGAGCATGGGCGCCAGAAACACCTCATTGATCGAGCCATGGAAGAAGGTATAGGCATCGGCCTGCGCGCTCAGCACCTTGTTGGCACCGATCAGGCCGGTGCCGCCGCCGTAGTTCTCCACCACGACTTGCTGCTTGAGGCTTTTGCCAATCGATTCGCCAAAGATGCGGGCGGCGGTATCGCTGGCGCCGCCAGCGGGGTAGGGCACGACCAGCGACAGCGGCTTGGTCGGGTAGGCATCGGCTGCCCAGGCCTGTTGCGTGGCCAGCCAGGGGGCGCCTGCCAGCAGGCTGGCGTATTGGAGAAACTGGCGGCGATGGGTTGTGTGCATGGTGCTCTCGCTCGGTGGGTTTATTGCAGATAGCTTTGTGCCAGGCTGGCCCAGAAGGCCGCGCCGATGGGCAGGGCCTTGTCGTTGAAGTCGTACAGCGGGTTGTGCACCATGCAGCCTCCGTCCTGCCCCAGGCCATTGCCCAGCCGCACATAGGCGCCGGGGCGGTGCTCCAGCATGTAGGCAAAGTCTTCGCTGCCCATCACCGGGCCCCGGGTCACCACGTTGTCGGCGCCCAGCAGTTTGGCGGCCACCTCGCGGGCACGCTCGGTTTGCGCGGCATGGTTGACCAGCACCGGGTACTTGCGCTCGTACAGCAGATCGGCCTTGAGCTGGTAGCTCTGGGCCTGGGCGCTGACAAAGTCGCGCAGCCGGGTCTCGATCTGGTTGCGCACCTCGGGGTTGAGCGCGCGGATGCCGATCTTGATCGTGGCGCTCTCGGGCACGATGTTGTAGGTGGCGCCGGCCTGGATGGAGCCGACGGTGATGACGGCCGACTTGAGCGCATCGACCTCGCGGCTGACCAGCGACTGCAGGCCCAGCACGATGCTGGCAGCGGCCTGCATCACATCGATGCCGTGGTGGGGCATGGCGCCATGGGCGGAGCGGCCGGTCAAGGTCACGGTGGCGCGGTCGAACGAGGCCATCGCGGGCCCGGTGATCATGCCGATCTGGCCCACCGGCAGGCCCGGCGTGTTATGTAGCGCATAAATTTCGTCGCAGGGAAACTGCTCGAACAGGCCGTCATCGACCATGCGCAAGGCGCCGCCTTCGTTCTCTTCCGCTGGCTGAAAAATCAGGTTCAAGGTGCCGTTGTAGTCCACCGATTCGGCCAGGTAGCGCGCCGCGCACAGCAGGATAGCGGTGTGGCCATCGTGGCCGCAGGCATGCATCTTGCCGCTCAGCGTACTGGCGTAGGGCAGGCCGGTTTTCTCCTGGATGGGCAGCGCATCCATGTCGGCACGAATGCCGATGCTGCGGCTGCCCTGGCCTTTTTTGAGGCGGCCCACCACGCCCGTGCTGCCCAGCCCCCGGTGCACTTCATAGCCCCAGGACTGCAGGCGCTCGGCCACCAGGTCGCTGGTGCGCAGCTCTTCAAAAGCCAGCTCGGGGAAAGCATGGATCTGGTGGCGGATGCCGACAAACTCAGGCGCAAGGGCCTGTACGGCGGATAGCAAGGCAGGTTGGAGTGGTGCGTTCATGGTGGGGCCGTCACAAAAAAGTCAAACCATTATCGAAAGCGCCATCCGTCGCGTCCATGACAACGCAAGCAATCAAACGTTGCAAGAATCGCAACAATGGGCGGAGGCAAGCGATGTTGAACCTGGGTATGGACGATGTGCTGGACCGCAAGCGGGCGCTGTGCCTGCTGCAGATCATGGAAACCGGCTCGGTGCGCGGCGCCGCTGATGTGCTGGCGGTGGACCCGTCGATGGTCAGCCGCACAGTGGCCCGGCTGGAGCAGGACACCGGCCTGGTGCTGCTGGAGCGGCGTGGCCGGGGCGTGGTGGTGACCGATGCCGGCCGCATGCTGGCGCTGTTTGCCCGCCGCCAGCAGGACCTGCACGACACCTTTGTCGCCGAGGTCAACAGCCTCAAGAACGCGCAATCAGGCCACCTGGACCTGGTGCTGGGCGAGGGCACCCTGGACATGGTGATGGGCCCGGTGCTGCAGGGTTTCATCAAAGCCCATGGCGATGTGCGCTACCACATCAAGGTGGCGGGCACCGAAGAGGCCGTGCAGTGCATTCTGGAGGACCGGGCGCATATCGGCATCGTGTTCCAGCCACCCAACGATGCGCGCCTGCGCTCCCACCATGCGCGGCTGGCGCCCGTGCGGGTGCATGTGCGCAAGGGCCATCCACTGGCCAGCCACAGCGGGCCCTTGAGCCTGGCCGATCTGGCGCCTTACCCGGGTGCGGCGCTGGAGGAATCCTTTGGCGTGCGCAAGCACATCCAGGCCGCCGAGCTGGAGGAAAACATCCGCCTGCAGCCCATGCTGACCACCAACTCCTTCAAGGTGCTATGGGATTTTGCAGTGATGGGCCTGGGCTACATCATGACGCCGCGCTCCATCCCGCTGCAGGGTGTGGCGCTGGATACCCTGGTGTCGCTGCCGCTGGCCAGCCCGGTGCTCAACCACAGCCAGCTGCATGTGGTCACCCGCAGCGGTCGTCCGTTGTCACCGGTGGCGTCGCAACTGCTGCGGCAGATGGTGGCGGCGTTTTCTGCGTCTTGATGCTGGGGCAGTGCATACTGCGCGGCTGGAGAGACCACGATGGCATCACACTTGGACAGCTTTGACCTGCAACTGCTTGCGCACCTGCAGCGCGATGCGCGCCTGCCCCAGGCAGAGCTGGGCGCGCGGGTGAACCTCTCGACCGCTGCCGTCAACCGCCGGCTCAAGCGCCTGGGCGAGGAGGGCGTCATCAAACGCTACACGGTGGAGATCGAGCCCGCCGCCGTCGGCTACCCGCTCACCGTCATCGTTGGCGTGGAGGCCGAGAGCGAACGGGTGGACCTGCTCGATGCCACCAAACGCGTCTTCATGGACTGCCCCAAAGTGCAGCAGTGCTACTACGTGACGGGCGGGTGGGACTTCATCCTGATCCTGGCCGTCAGCGACATGGCGCACTACAACGCGCTGACCCGGCAGCTGTTTTTCAGCAGCAACAACGTCAAACGCTTCAAGACCTTTGTGGCGATGGAGCGTGAGAAGACTGGCATGGCGCTGCCGATAGGCCTGCCGGATTGATGGGGTTGCAGTGGCGAATCTGCAGGCATGCAATAAGCTCGCAGAGGCCTATGTCAAAACGGTAAATCGTTCCGTATTGGGGCGTGATACAGGGACAAAAATCCAGGGTGCCGCCTCTACGATGGGCGGGTAGCGGTTGAGGATGCTGGCCAGCCATGCAGGCCTCCCTCAACCTCCTTGCCCTTTGTCCCTGGAGACCCCTTCAATGTTGATCGCCAACCCCCGCGCCCAGCGCAGTGCCTACCCCACCGACCTGCAAGCCATCATGTGTGTGGAGCGCGCGCAAGAGAGCCGCCGCTGGCTCAGCAGCTGGCAGGGCATTGCGCGCCAGGCCACGCCGCTGCGTGATTTGCCTGGCTTGGCACAGCAGCTGGGCATTGCCAGCTTTAGCCTCAAGGATGAATCGCTGCGCTCCAGCCTGGGCAGCTTCAAGGCGCTGGGCGCGCCGGTGGCGCTGGTGCGGCAAATTCTGCGCCTGCACCCCGGCTTGGATCCGGCCGCTATCCTGAGCGGGCGCTATGCCGATCAGCTGCAGGGCTATACCGTCATCAGTGCCACCGATGGCAACCATGGCCGCAGCCTGGCCGCTGCCGCGCGCGACGCCGGTTGCGGCTGCCAGATCGTGCTGCATGCCCAGGTGAGCGCCGAGCGCGAGCAGGCCATTGCCGCCTATGGCGCCGAGATTGTGCGCATCGCCGGCAACTACGATGCCTCGGTCGAAGAGGCCGCCCGCCTGGCGCAGGTGAATGGCTGGCAGGTCATCTCGGACACCTCGTACGAAGGTTATGAAGACATTCCGCGCGATGTCATGCAGGGCTATAGCACCATTGCAGCCGAAGTCATCGAGCAGACCGGCACGCAACCGGGCGGCGCCAGTGCCTTCAGCCATGTGTTTTTGCAAGGCGGTGTGGGTGGCATGGCCGCGGGCCTGGCCAGCTACCTGTGGGAAGTGCATGGCGCGCAGCGCCCGCGCCTGGTGGTGGTGGAGCCGGCCCAGGCCGATTGCCTGCTGCAAAGCGCCATCCAGGGGCGCCCGGCTCAGGCGACGGGCTCGGTCGATTCGGTGATGGCCGGCCTGGCCTGCGGCGAGACCTCGCCGCTGGCCTGGAAGTTTCTGGACCCCAGCGTGGACCATTTCATGACTGTGGAGGACGATGCGGCGATTGCAGCGATGCGGACCCTGGCCCAGGGTGTGGGCGGGGATATCCCCGTGGTGGCCGGCGAATCCGGCGTGGCGGGCCTGGCCGCCTTGCAGGTCTCGCGCGGCGATGCAGCCGGCTGGGCCGAGTTGGGACTGGATGCGCAGTCGCGGGTGCTCATCATCAACACCGAAGGTGCTACCGCGCCCCAGGTCTATGCCGAATTGGTCGGCGAGTCGGCAGCCTTCGTTGAGGCACGCCAGGCCGCCTGGTTGGCGCGCTGAGCCATGCGTGCCTTTGAAACCCCGGGCCGCCCGGTATCGGTGGCCAGCCACGGCATGGTCGCCACCTCCAACCCCCAAGCCGCGCTGGCCGGGCTGGATGCGCTGCGCGCCGGTGGCAATGCCGTCGATGCGGCCGTCACAGCTGCGGCCATGCTGGCGGTGGTGGAGCCCACGCAGACCGGCATTGGCGGCGACTGCTTTGCGCTGCTCAAACAACGCGGCTTGCCCCCCGTCGCCTTGAACGGTGCCGGCTGGGCGCCGCGTGCGCTGACGGCAGAGCGCCTGCGGGCCGAGGGCCTGCAGCAGATCTCGGCAGACAATGTGCATGCCGTCACCGTGCCCGGCGCCCTGCGTGCCTGGGAGCGGCTGGTGGCCGACCATGGCCGCCTGGCCTTTGGCGACCTGTTGCGCCCCGCCATTGCCGCTGCCGAGCAGGGCTACCGGGTGACCGAGCGGCTGGCGCGCGACTGGGCGCTGAGCGCAGCCAAGGTCTCGGCCTCCGTGCAAGCAAGCGCCATCTTTATGCCGGGTGGGCAGCTACCGCAGCTGGGCGACCTGCGCAGCAATCCGCCGCTAGCCACCGCGCTGCGCGCCATTGCCGTTCAGGGTGCCGATGTGTTTTACCAAGGCTGGATTGCGGAAGATATTGTCTCCAGCCTGCAGCGCGCCGGCAGTGCGATGGTGCTGGACGATCTGGCCGACTACCAGCCGGAGTATGTTGAGCCGCTGTCCACCGCCTACCGGGGCTACCGCCTGTGGGAGTGCCCGCCCAGCGGCCAAGGCATTGTGGCGCTGCAGATGGCTGCGATGTTGGACCAGCTGGATCTGGCCGCCTGGGGCCCCTTGAGTGTCGAACGTTTCCACCTGCAGGCGGAGGTCTCGCGCATCGCCTATGCGCAGCGCGATGCCCAGCTTTGCGATCCGCGCTTTCATCGCTGCGATGCAGAGGACTGGCTGTCCCCACAGCGGGTGGCGCAATGGCTGGCGCAGATCGATCTGGACCGCCGCCAGGACGGCCTGCAGCCCACGCCCGCGCCCGAGCACAAGGACACCGTCTATATCTCGGTCGTCGATGCCGATGGCATGGCGGTGTCCTTGATCAATTCGCTGTTCGACGACTTTGGCAGTGGCCGGGTCAGCGACCAAAGCGGCGTGCTGCTGCACAACCGGGGCTGCGGTTTTAGCCTGGAGGCCGGCCACCCCAACGCGCTCGCCGGCAGAAAACGGCCCATGCACACCATCATCCCAGCGCTGCTGACCCAGGGCGGCGAGGCCGTCATGGCCTTTGGTGTCACCGGCGGGCATTTTCAGCCGGCCGGGCAGCTGCAGGTGCTGAGCAATATCCTGGATTACGGCATGTCCATCCAGCAGGCGATTGACCACCCGCGCATGTTGGCACGAGGGAATCAGTTCGAGATGGAGCGGACCGTCCCTGAGGCTCTGTGGGCCGGCTTGCGTGCCAAGGGCCACCTGCCTGTCGCTGCGGCGCACCCGCTGGGCACCTGCCATGCGATCTGGATCGACCAGGCACGCGGCGTATTGCTGGGCGGCTCGGATGGCCGGCGCGATGGCTTGGCGCTGGGGTACTAAAACCGGCTACCAACTATCCTGGGCCGGCGTGCCCTGGTGGTAGCGCAGCTGCCAATGGTCATCCACCAGCAACCAGATCGACGAGCGCAGCGTGTGCTTGCTGCGAGCGCCTTGCGCATCGCACTGGGCGCTGCGGTAGGTCAGCAGCGCCACGCCGGGTGCCAGCGCGCTGGCGGCATAGCCGTCCGCCACGATCTCGGCAGCGGTCGATTCGGCGCGCAGCGCCTCCACCACCACATCTCGCGTATAGCGCTGGCCGGATCGGCCCGTCTCCTCAAAGGCCGGGTGCAGCAATTGCGACACGCGCTCGGGCTGGTGGCGGATATCAGGAAGGTGGAGCTGGGCTTCCAGTTGGGAAAGCTGCTGGGTCAGGGTGGGGTCCATGATGGGGGTGTGCTGGGTGAAGGCTCAGATCTTAGTAGGCGCGCAACGCAAAGCCGCCTAGCCAAACGTAAACGCATAGCCCCGTGCACCCGCATCCAGAAACTCGATCTCCACCGTGCGCTGCTTCACCGGGCCCTGCTGGCGCACCAGCTGGTAGAGCCGCGTGGCATCGACCTGGCCGTAGCCCTGGGCATCGACATCGCTGCCGTGGTGGATGCCAGGGGACTGGCCGTCGATGGTCAGGCGAAAGCGCAGCGGGCTGGCACCGGCGGCGCCCAGCACCAGGTTGGCATCGCGGGCCTCAAAGCGCAGGGCCAGGCGGCCGCCGGCGCTATTGGCTTGTACCCACTCGGGCTTCAAGGTCCAGTTGCCCTGCAAGGTCCAGGTGTTGAGGCGCAGCGCCGCTGGCTGGTAGTCCGTCGGCTTGTCGGGGGCGGGGCGACCTGCCAGGCGCAGGCTGCCGCCCTTGTCGTAGCCCAGGTAGAGCTCGGGGCTGCGCAGGCTGGCGGTGTCGGCGGCCATGCCCAAGCCCTGGGTGTCGGGGACGGTGTTTGCAGTAGACGCAGCTGCCGTTGCCGCCGAGGGCACCTGGGCTTCGCGCAGCAGCTCGTTCAGCGCGCGCTCGGTCGCCGCATAGCCGCCTTCGCCAAACTGGTGGTGGCGCACCCGCCCTTGCGCGTCGACCAGGTAGAGGGCCGGCCAGTACTGGTTGTTGAAGGCGCGCCAGATGCGGAACCCGTTGTCCTGCACGACGGGGTAGCTGATCTTGAGCTGCTGCAGGGCCTTCTCGACATTGCTGCGGTCCTTCTCGAAGGCAAATTCAGGCGCATGCACCCCCACCACCACCAGGCCGCGATCGGCATACTTTTGCGCCCAGGCATTGACATAGGGCAGGGTGCGCAGGCAGTTGACGCAGGAGTAGGTCCAGAAATTGACCAGCACCACCTTGCCGCGCAGTGCGGGGATGGACTGCGGCGCAGCATTCAGCCATTGCGTGCCGCCTTCCAGGCTGGGGCGGGTCGATTCGACCGGCAGGGAGCTGGTGTAAGGGGCGCTGTTGCCCAACTGTGCTGCGGTATTGCCCGCCAACTCGGCTGCTTGGGCGGAGGGCAGGGCCGCTTGCAGCAGGCTGCTCTCTAACCCATTGCTGCCCAAGCCGTTCAATGCGACCGATTGTGCGAGCAGGCGGCTGTCCAGCCCGGTGGCCACCGCCAGCACGGCGGCCAGCATCGCGGCGCCTGCAAAACGCCGACCGCGCTTGCCCGGCAGCCAATGGGCGCGCAGGCGTGCCATGCTGCTAGCGCTGATGCGCAGGGCCGCCCACAAAGCCAGGCCGGCACCGGCCGCATAGCTCAGCAGCAGCAGGCTGGTGGCGGTGTCCGGCCCCGCCAGAGCAGCACCCGACAGCAGCAGGCCCAGCACCGGGCCGGCGCAGGGCGACCAGATCAGACCGGTGGCCAGGCCCAGCAGCGTGGAATGCAGCCAGCGCTGCTGAGGTTGTTGGGCCGCCAGCTTTTCTCCGATCAGCACCAGCGGCCGGCTCCACCAGGCGGCCAGGCTGGGGAACAGCAGGGACGCAGCAAACACGCCCAGGCCCAGCAGCGCCAGGCCCCGGCCCCACTGGCTCAGCTGCACCGCCCAGGCGCCAGCGGCGGCGGCGAGCGATGCGGCGGCCGCAAAGGCCAGCGCCATGCCGATCAAGAGTGGCAGGCTGCCGTGGCGGCTGGGTTGGCCCTGGCGTGCAAAGACAAAGGGCAGAACGGGCAGGATGCAGGGGCTCAGCACGCTGAGCACCCCGGCGGCAAAGGCAACAAGGTACAAGGCCATGGCAGCTCCTTTAGTGGCTGGTTAAGGGCGGGCTTATATGCGGGTGACGTCGATGACGGCCTGGGCAAAGGCGGCGGGCGCCTCTTGGGGCAGGTTGTGGCCAATGCCGCCTTCCAGGTTGCGGTGCTGGTAGGGGCCGCTGAACTTGGCGGCATAGGCGGCCGGCGCGGGGTGCGGCGCGCCATTGGCATCGCCCTCCATCGTGATACTGGGCACGGCAATGCGGGGTGCGCTGGCCAGCCGGGCCTCCAGCGCATCAAAGCGCGATTCGCCTTGTGCCAGTGCTATGCGCCAGCGATAGTTGTGCACCACGATGGCGACATGGTCGGGGTTGTCAAAGGCCTGGGCGCTGCGCTGGTAGGTGGCATCGTCAAACTGCCACTGGGGCGAGGCCTGCTGCCAGATAAAACGGTTGAAGGCGGCGGGGTTGGCGGCATAGCCGTCGCGGCCCCGGTCGGTGGCCAGGTAGGACTGGTACCACCAGGCGTATTCGGCAGCAGGCGCCTGGGGCTTGGCATTGGTCTGGGGGTTGCCGATCAGGTAGCCGCTCACCGACACCAGGCCGCTGACCCGCTCGGGCCAGATCGCCGCCATGATGCAGGCGGTGCGCGCACCCCAGTCAAAGGCGCCCAGCACCGCCTGGCGTACGCCCAGCGCATCCATCAGCGCAATGATGTCCTGCGCAACCGCGCCTTGCTGGCCATTGCGTATTGTGCTGGCCGACAGAAAACGCGTGCCGCCGTAGCCGCGCAAGTAGGGCACGATGACGCGGTAGCCCGCTGCCGCCAGGCGCGGCGCCACATCGACAAAGGCATGGATGTCATAAGGCCAGCCGTGCAGCAGGATGGCGACAGGGCCGTTGGCGGGGCCCGCTTCGGCGTATTCCACCCGCAGGTCGCCGGCATCGATCTGCTTGAGCGGGCCAAAGCTGCTGGCGCCTGCCGGGCTGGCGGCGCGCGCGCTGCTGGCCAGCAAGCTGCCCATGGGCGCCAGGGCCAGGCCCAGGGCGGCATGGCCCAAGAAGCTGCGGCGGGAGGAGGTGGTGATCGGGTTCATGGAGGGCCTTTGCGTGGTGAAGGTGGTTGGGGTGCTCGGTGCCGAAACTTGTTTGTCTTGGCTGTTAGCTAGTAGACCGCTGCCATGTATGTGGCATGTGTCATGCGTGCCCCCAAATGCATGGCCGTGTAGCACGCGGCGCGGGCAGATACACAGCTATACAAAGCGGTGATTGCCGACCCTGGAAACGCCACCGCCACCTGAAAGGTGGCGGTGTGGGGTGTGATGGGGGCTACTTCGGGGGCCTAAGCGCGAAGCCCGCGTTTGGGCAGCGGGGTCGAGCTGCTGGCCAAGGGACAGGGCCGGCCTGCGGGCGAGGCGATCTCAGCAGCCGCGCAGCCCAGCAAGAACATGCAGGCATACAACCATTTGCGAACACTAAACATCCTGGGCCTCCACTTGAGTTGCAAACACATAGCCTTCGCTGCGCACCGTCTTGATATAGCGCGGCTCGCGGGCATCGTCGTTCAGGCATTTGCGCAGGCGGCTGATCATCAGGTCGATCGAGCGCTCAAACAGCTCGGCCTCGCGCCCCTGGGTGATGGACAGGATCTGGTCGCGGCTGAGCACCTTTTGCGGGTGGTCCACCAGCACGCGCAGCAGCCGGTATTCGGCGCCGCTCAGCGACACCATCACGCCATCGTGGTCCAGCAGCACACGCTCGACGGTATCGAGCCGCCATTCGCCAAAGGCCAGAAACCGCGCCTCTTCGCTGCTGCGCATATTGGGCGGCAGCATGCGGGTGCGCCGCAGTACGGATTTGATGCGTGCCAGCAGCTCCCGTGCGGCAAAGGGCTTGGGCATGTAGTCATCGGCGCCCATCTCCAGGCCCAGCACCCGATCGGTCTCATCGCCGCGTGCCGTCAGCATGATGATGGGCGTGGTCTTGAACTTGCCGGCGCGCAGGTCGCGGCACAGGGTGAGCCCGTCTTCGCCGGGCAGCATCAGATCCAGGATGACCAGGTCAAACGGGCCGGCGGTCTCCAGCAGCTGCCGCATATGCCGGCCCGTGGGTGCGGTGGTCACGCGCAGGCCATTTTTCTGCAGGTAGGCGCTGACCAGGTCGCGGATGTCCCGGTCGTCATCCACCAAAAGAACGTGGTCGCTGGCAGGGGAGGTGCTTGTCATGGCAGAAGGTGTCGGTGGGGTCAGTGGTTTCAGCGGGTGGCCGGCAGCTGCAGGCTGGCGCGCAGGCCGCCTTCGGGGCGGTTGTGCAGGCTCAAGGTGCCGCCCAGCGACAGGCTCAGCTGGTGGGCAATGGCCAGGCCCAGGCCGGAGCCGCCGGTGTCGCGGTTGCGGGAGGCCTCGACCCGGTAAAAGGGTTGCAGCACCGCTGCAAGCTGCTCCTCAGGGATGCCGGGCCCGGCATCGCAAACGTCGATGCACAGATGGCCGGCTTGCAGGCGCAGATGCACATCGGCGCGCTGGCCGTATTTCAAAGCGTTGTCGATCAGGTTGCCCAGAATGCGGCGCAGCGCATTGGGGCGGGTGCGGATGGGCTGGCCTGCAGCGCCCTCCATCGTCACCGGGCTGCCGGTGTCGGCATAGTCATTGACGATGCTGCGCAGCAGCGCATCCATGTCCAGGCGCCGCACTTTTTCATCGGAGCCTTGCAGGGTCTTGGCATAGTTCAGCCCTTCGTGCACCAGGCTGCGCATGGCTTCCAGGTCCTGGCGAAACTTGTCGGCATCGGGCATGTCGTCCATCAGGTCCACCCGCAGCCGCATGCGCGTGATGGGGGTCTGCAGATCGTGCGAGATGGCGGCGAGGATTTGCATGCGCTCGTTCAGGTAGCCGGCAATGCGCCGCTGCATGGCATTGAAGGCGCGCGCGGCGCGCACCACCTCGGCGGGGCCGGCCTCGGCCACCACAGTGGGCTGCAGGTCCGGGCCGAGCTGGTCGGCTGCCGTGGCCAGCCTCTCCAAAGGCCGGGTGACCAGGCGCACCGCCAGCCAGGCCAGGCCGGCCAGCACCAGCAGCTGGCCCAGCAGCAACCAGGTGACCCAGCCCGATACGGGCATCGGCACGCGGCGCGCCACGATGTACAGCGGTGCGCCGTCGCTCAGCCGCAGCTGGATGCGCACGGCATCGGGCCGGTCGCCCAGCTGGCCCATCGCCAGCACCGGAAAGGGCTGCAAGGCATCGGCCACCACCTGCGCAAAGCGGGCCAGGGCCGGGTCGGTGGGCGCGGCGTTGCTGACTGCGCCCTCCAGAGAAAAACTGTAATTGGGCCGCTCAAGCTTGGGGAACCAGTCCTGGCGCTCGCTGGCCGGCAGCCGGTCGATCAGCGCGACCGAGCTGGCGATATCGCGCTCGACCCCGCTGATCATCAGCCGCATCAGCGCCTGCTCACGCTCATGGCGAATGGCCATATAGGTAAGCAGCTGCGCCACCCCCATACCCAGCACCACCAGCAAGGCGACGCGCGCCAGCAGGGTGGAAGGGACAAGCCGTTGAAGAATGCTGCGCATGGAGGTCAAGCCGGGTGGGGAGCCAAGGGGCCGATCAGGCCACGGAAAGATCGACCTGGATATTGCCGCGTGTCGCCTTGGAGTACGGGCAGATCTGGTGCGCCGCCTGCACCACGGCCAGCGCCTGGTCATGCGCCACGCCCGGCACCCTGACGTTGAGCCGCGCCGCCAGCGCAAAGCCCTCGGCGTTTTGCACCAGGTCCACCTCGGCATCGACCGCCAGGTCAGCCGGCAGCTTCACGCCCAGCGGCTGCGCGGCCCGCGCCATCGCCCCCATAAAGCAGGCCGACCAGCCCGCCGCAAACAGCTGCTCCGGATTGGTGCCCGTGCCTGCCGTGCCAAACTGGGTCAGGCGAATATCCAGATGCCCGTCATCGCTGCGCGATGCGCCGGAGCGGCCGCCAGTGGTCGTCGTGCGGCCGGTGTAGAGAACCTTGTCTTGTGCTGCGCTCATGGTCAAATCCTTTGGGAGGGGTTGTTTTGTCAAACTGACGGAGCGATTGTTCAAGCCCGCGGCGCTTTGGCAAAGAGGTTTTCTGACCGAATGTAGCGCTGGGAGAGGCAGTGTACAAAACTATACAAAAGTGTTGGGTGTCGAGATTGGCAGGCTGCTAGGCTGGGTGCCCCATGACAGGAAATCGCGGAGAAATAAAGTGGCGTCGCCTTGGCGATGGTCCTGAAGAGGCTTAGGAGTTAGCGATGACGAATCCACTTAACACAGCGCAGCTGCCCAACTTTGACATGGCAGAGCATTTGAAAACGGATGAAGAGGTGGCCGCCTATTTGACCTTGGTGATGGAGGAAGAAGATCCTTCCGAGCTTGCGCATGCGCTGGGTGTGATTGCGCGCGCGCGTGGCATGGGCGACATAGCCAGTGCCAGCGGCCTGACCCGAGAGGCGCTGTACAAGGCGCTGCGTCCGGGTAGTCATCCGCGCTTTGAAACCATTTGGCGTGTGTGTGCAGCGCTCGGTGTTCGCCTGGTTGCGCAGCCGATCAATCCCTAGAATTTGCCTAACCATTTGGGAGTGGCCGGAAGGCGCTGGACCTCACGAATCTCAAATGTCACACCGGGTATGACGCAACTGATCAATCTATGAAGGCGAAAACTTTGCCGAGCGAGTACTTAAGGTGAACCATGCAGGGGAGCATGGCGCTGTCAATATCTATGCCGCTCAGATCCTGGTCGCGCGATGGACTGCACCGTCCATCGTTCCAACGCTCCAGGCATTCAAGGCGCATGAAGCATCGCATCGCGCCATCTTCTGGGACGAGCTTCAGCGCAGAGGTACCAGCCGTTGCCGCAGTTACTGGTTGTGCGGACTGGGTGGATTTGCACTGGGCTCGATAACGGCACTTTTTGGATTGCAGGCGATTGCTGCAACGACCGCTGCTGTAGAGCGCGTCGTGCTGGACCACTTGAAGCATCAGATCCACCTGCTGGAAGGTCAAGATGATGCTGCGGTCGCGGCCATTGCAAAAATCTTGGCCGATGAAGAGCAGCATCTGGAGCAGTCGGTGGTGCATCTGGCGCCTGGCCAGTTCTGGCCCAAAGTGTTGACTCCGGTGGTGGCTGCATCGACACAAACCGTCATCTGGTTGGGAATGCGGTTATGAGGGCTTGTTGGAACGCATACGCGCGACGAAGCAATACCAACCACGAAAAAGTCCTCTGACGCCAGCCTGGGTGCGCTGAGGTTATCTCCTTTAACGCCCAAGCACTGACCCCATACATCGCCAGTGAGTTGGAGCGCATCAATGCCATAGACCGTGACGGCTTAGCGATCCGGCCAGGCCGGTATCGCTTTATTGAGGAGGACCGAAAGGCTTGGGCAGAAGAGGGGCGCAATAATGCGCCACACCTCAACACTCCCATTCCTGCCGTGCTACAGTTACGCCGCTGCGCCAGTAAAGCGCAGTCGGGATTGGCGTCCTGTCACATTGCTGCGACGCAAGCCGCAGTCTCCTCCGCAGAGTACCTGCGGCTTGTTTGTTCGTGCCCCTTTTATGGCGGCTCGGGCAGGGAGCCGCGAGGCTCGCCGGTTTGCGCAAGCGGTGTCCGGTACGCCAACCTGCTCGAGCTGCCGCCCTGATTGGCGTCCGGGTGGTGGTTTTTGCAAATCACACTGCTTGGAGTCCACCATGGCTCAGTCCTCCCTCGCGCGCATCTCTGCGCTCACTTCCTGCCTGGGCGAAACTGCCCTTGTCCAACTGCATCCCGACGCGCGCAACGCGCTGAACATGGCTGTACAGGCACTACTGCCTGCACTGCGCAACCTGTCCCGCAGTCAGGAGGCGTCATCATGAACAGCAATCCCCAAACTGCCCGCGCGGCAGCAAATCCTGGCTCATCCGTGGATTCCAGCTCGGGTACCTCCCGCCTGGATACCGCTTATGCCGATGCCATCCAGGCCATCGCTGACCATGGCGAGCAGCCTTTAGATATTCATGACATCTGCAGGCTCCGGCGGGCTGGCGGCTTTACGGACGACCTCGCGCTGACGGAGTGTGAAGCCCAAGCGATCATCACGCGTTTGTATGGCTTGAGTGCCATATCGGCTCTGCTGATTGGGGCGGATGATGGCGGGGCGTTCAAGCTGAGCAAGTGGCTGCAAGGCGGTCTGCACAGTGCTTTGTATGCGCTGACAGAGGATGCGCAGGCGGTGCTGCATCGGGCTAATGAGAAGGCTGCTGAGGGGCAGAAGGGTGACGCAGAGTGAATTGCAGCACTTGCCCTCCGTAAGGGTAAGCAGAGGGTCAACCGGCGGCATTGTCAGCCTCGTAAGAGGGAGTGCGTCGGAACGCATTGGTGCTATGAGCGCTACCGTCATGTTCATCAGCAACCACAGACTACCCCAAGGCGAGCCAATGGCTGTAACGACGCTGGCGGAATTGGAGGCGGTAGAAAGGCTACCCGAGGTAACCCGCGCCATGCCGGTAGTACGCGACCGCGCGTTGCGGCGATGTGGCCTGACAGGGCAGCACCGCAGACGTCAGCTCCTGACCAGCCATCCACAGCTGGCCAGTTGCTTAAGGGCAGTTTTTTACTTAGGCCGAAGATGGGGAGCTGGCCCAGTCGTGGCGATTGGCAAGAAGGTAAATAAGCGCTTCTTTGAAGGCTGCCGGGTGGTGCCTAAATTCCATTTAATCTTTAATTTCAAAGCGTAAAAAATCAGTCAGAAGCGTTGACTCTACGATTTTGTCATGTGGGATTAGCAAGTAATGCCAAGCCTTACTACCGACCGAAGCTGCATGTTTAGAAGCGAGCGCGCACCAGCGTTTCGCTGCAGCAGCCTTTGCCTGCACCTCCTGTGTATCAATATCAGTCCGCGCTTTGGTCTCAACCATAAAGATCAAGGAATCGACCTCAGCCACGAAGTCAGGTACATACTCCGGCTGCTCACTGCCCAGTTTGTAGTAAATCTGAAACTGTCCTTTGGCAGGCTTGAACCACTTCAAAGCGTCGCGTTCCAGGATGACCGCAAAGCGCCTCTCGGTATCGGAGTCAAATTTTTGCAGTGGGTACAGGCAGCGAGAGAACCCGCCGAACAACCTCTGCTTAATCTTGCCCAGCTCGGTCACCGTTTCACGGTAATTGTGCGCCGTCTGCCCTGCGACCGCAGTGTAGTTGCACGGCTTAAGCTCCGTGAAACCTCGGCTGACCTGCACTTCGTAGCCAGTGGCTTCTTCCCAGAAGTGCGCCATCATCTCTGCGCGGATGAGGCGGGCAAGCTCTCCACCGTAAGTGTCGAACACTTCATGAAGCTCGTTTTCCGAATAGTTCTGTGTCTTGTAGTGGGTTACAGCCTGACCAGCCAGGTCATACAGCAGCTCGGCCTGCGTGAAGTAGTCGATGTCGTCATAGTCGATTAGCTTTTTAACGATGTAGTCCTCGTAACGCTGCTCTCTGGCGCCCGCCTCCCGGCTCATGGTGAATTGATGGTTCGTGCGCAGCTCTTGGCCGACGATCTCTCGTTGACCCGGCTGGAAGTTGGGCAGTGAACCCAGCTTGAATGGGTGAAAGCCGGTGGTGACCTCTCCCGTGGGCACGACTGCTATTCGCGGAATGTCGATGGTTTGCTGTACCACTATTTCAGTGGTCTTGGATACAACTGCCGACAAATCAAAGGCTGGCGCGGCATCGTCCACTTCAGCCAGCAACTCCCCCTGGGCAGGATTCAGCCGCTCGGTCACTTCAGCCAGAATGGCTGATTGGACCTCCGGAGTGAGGAGCGCATTGCTCGTCGGCACGAGTTCACGCCTCACCTCGTAATTGCCGATCACATCCATCACCACGCGCGCCGCTTGGCGCTCGCGCTCAGTGGTGAACATGGGCGCAGACGCTGCGGCCTGGGTCGCACCTACGCTGACAGGAAGGGTGGCAACGAGCGGTGACTCTACAAGACCCAGCCGCGCCATTGCGCCAGAGTTGACCTGCACGCTCACCTTTTTGTCATCCGCGCTTGGAGCGTCCAGGAACACCCGCTCCAGTCGGATTGGAGAGTCGCCTCGGTTCGCCTCGTCGATGATCTCCTGGAACTTGTCGTGCGCTACGATGTTCAATCGGTCCACCGCCGCGACACCCGTGCGCTTGCCATAGGGCAGGCGCAAGCCGCGCCCGATGGATTGCTCTATCAGCGTGCGCGCATTGGCCGCACGCAGGGGCACGATGGTGTAGAGGTTCGTCACGTCCCAGCCCTCTTTGAGCATGTTGACGTGGATGACGATCTCGGTGGGTTCGTCCACGCTCTCAACCGCTAGTAGCTTGGAGATCATCTCCTCCTCTTCGGCCCCCGTGCGGCTGGAGTCCACCTGAATCACCTTGCCTGCGTAGCGCCCTTCATAGAAGGCCGATGACTCAATCAGCGTCTTCAGCTGCGAGGCATGCGTGGTATCCCGTGCGATAACGAGCATGAAGGGCTTGACTACCTTCACGCCGTTCTCTCGGGCATAGGTCAGCAACTCGACCTTGGTGGTCTCGTGCAGGCGAACACCGTCCTCCAGCTTGATTTTTTCAATCTCTTCCGCCGAGTGTGCCTTGGCGTCGAAGTTGCGCTGGGTCACGGCTGCTGGCTCTTTGACGAAGCCATCGTCCATCGCAAGCGCCAGTGGGTAGTCCATCACGACGTTCTTGAACGGCACAGGGCCGCGCGTAGATTCCACGAACGGGGTGGCCGTCACCTCAAGGCCAAACAAGGGCTTCAGTTCGTTGATGGACCGCACCCCTGCGCTGGCTCGGTAGCGGTGCGACTCGTCCATCAGCAGCACCAGATCGTCCAGGCTGGCCAGGTGGTTGAAGTAGCTGTCTCCCAGCACTTCCCGCATCCGCTTGATGCGAGGCTCTTTGCCACCGCGAACCTCGGAGTTGATCTTGGAGATGTTGAAGATGTTGATGCGAATCTCACCAAACAATTCGCCGCCAGAGATGTTCTGCTGGTCGTAGTTGTCGCCCGTGATGATGCGGGGGGCGTTGATCGCTAACTCGCCGATACCCTTGAAAACGTACTTCGGGGTGTTGGGTGTGAAATCCGTGATCAGCTTGTTGTAGATCGTCAGGTTGGGTGCCAGAACGAAGAAATTGTTGATGTCATGCGCTAAGTGCAGATAGGCAATGAACGCGCCCATCAAGCGCGTTTTGCCTACGCCGGTGGCCAGCGAGAAGCACAATGAGGGGAACTCGCGTTCAAAGTCCTCTAGTGTCGAAAATTCAGCTTTCAATGTGGCAAGGATAGCCGCCACATCTTGGTCGTGGCCGAGTAACTCCGGTGCAGCCTCAATAGCGCGCACTAGCTTCGCGAGGGACTTCGATTGCGGTGGGCGCAAAGATAGTCGGCCAGTGACGGCATTCTGGACGCGTGCATTCATTCTTCGTTCTCCCCGAACAGACCGCCTTGCCCCGCGTTCGTGGCGGCGGATTTCTTGGTTTTGCGTGTGACGGCGCCCGTTGCAGGCACAGGCTCTTCGGCCGGATCTGTTTTCTCCGCCATCGGAAGGTTGGCGACGTTGAGGCTGTAGTCGTCGTGGCCCCACTCACAGCGGGCCAGCACCATCTTTGGAATCTTCTTCAGCGTCAGGTTTGGCCAGCGCTCGGATGCTTTGGCTGCGGTGACACCATGGAAGGCCGCGCAGCAGACCAGCAGGCACTGATCGCTGCCCACTTCATCTGACAGCGCCTGAAGTTGATCTGCCGACAGGTTCTGAGTCGTGACGTAGATGAAGTCCCGTTCGCTAGAATGCCCATGCTGCCACCACTGCACTTCCGATGGGGCATAGGTGAAGCCTTCGAGCTTGGAGAGGGCTTCCGCCAACTGCGCGGCGTTGTACTCGGGGTTGATGACCGGATTACCCCAACGGTCGCTGACGATGAGGCTAGGGGCGAGCTTGTAATAGCGGAAGCCACCGCCGCCTTGCCATCCAACAGCCTTTGAAATACCACTTTGGTCCCCGCCGTCGATGATTGATTGCAATCGAGGGATTACATGGGTGTGACAGTGTTCGCCCAACTCAACCATGAGCCACCGGCGTCCCATTTTGTGTGCAACGGCGCCTGTTGTTCCAGATCCGCCGAATGAGTCGAGAACAATATCTCCGGGTTGAGTTGAAAGTTCAATGCATCTCTTGATCAATGCCTCTGGCTTCTTTCCATTAGGGAATGAAACGCCGCCTTCGTTGTGAAGGTTGTTTGACAGTAAATCATCCCAAAGGTTGGTCAGAGGCGAAGCTGTGACAGTAACTCCGTCAATTAATCGCGTTTTTGACTTATAAAAAACAAGCTGCTCGCCCCCAAGGAAATAGTAGTCATCCTTTCCTTCTCTTGGTGAACAAAAGACACTTGTTCGGTCTGCAGTTGACTTTTCAAGAGCCTCTCGAGCTGACTCATTAACATCTTTTGGCGCCACCCGTGCAGTGCGAACTACTCGACGAGCATTTGAAACAACAAATTCAGATAATTTGACTTCGAGCTTGTCGGCAAACTTCGCCTTGGCCGCGTCCCATGATTCTAGTTTTGAACTCCGAAGAAATGCTTCACGTAGCCCAATCAATCTCCAGCCGCTGAAGTGGTTCTCGAAGTTTTCAATGTACTTTGAATATCGGTCATCGCGTTCACCAGGGACAAAAACACGATTTGGCGACCATGCGCTTTTGTTCTTGGTGTAGTAAAGTAGGTAGTTGTTGGTTGTCACCAGTCCCGGATTAATTGCTTTAGGGCCAGATGCGGAACTTTGTTTGAATGTGACAATGCCAATCCGGTTGGCTCGCCCAAAGACCTCATCGAGCAAGACGATTAAATAACCAAGTTCGTTGTCATCGATGTGAACAAAGAGGGAGCCGTCGTCAGTCATGAGGCGGCGAATTACCTCAATACGGTCTCGGATTAAACCCAGCCAGATCGAGTGTTCGTACCCGTCGTCGTAATGTTCAAAAGCCTGCTGAGTGTTGAATGGGGGGTCAATGTAGACGCACTTCACCTTCCCAGAAAACTCTTGTTCCAGCGCCTTCAATGCCAAAAGGTTGTCGCCGAAGATCAATCGGTTGTCAAAGATGTCTTTCTCGGTCACGCGATGCTTGGCGTGGTACGACTTCCCCTGATCTTCGAGCAGGATGCGCGGCTCCAGCTTGGGGCGCTTTTCCTTGCCAATCCAGGTTAGTTCTAGTTTTTGCTTGCTCATGGTCTTACCACCTTAACTCTTGTGCAGACCAAGCTTCTCGAAAAGCACGCGATTTCTGCGTGCTGCATCCTTCAGAAGCTTGTCGTAGGAAATGATTTCGATGTAGCCGTTGCCGCCCGTGAGCGTCTTGAAATAGCCTTCGCCATCAATCGACTCGTGATAGTTCATGCGCATCTCTCGCTTGAGGGATGGTGTTAAATCCGCAATCAAATAGCCGAAGAACCGAATGCCGCGTGCGTTGATGGGCCTGCCATCCACATCATCGAGCTTGCTTTCCTGAATCTCGACAAACCGCTTGATGATCTGCTGGGCGGGGTCCGCCTGATAGTCATCGCGACCTGGGCGCTTGAACTCAATGACGACAATCGCACCTGTGGAGTCCTCTTCTTCCCGAACACCAATAGGGGTGTCGTAGAAGAAGGCGCAGATGTCGGGCTCTTTACTGGAGGTGTCTTCAAGGCCCTCAATTGATTTCAGCTTTTTGTCCGAGGTGAGCAGGGTGTGATAACAAAGCCGCTCGTCAATCACCCACAGATTCTGCTGCTCAAAGAAGATGTCCTTTGACGTGGCACCCATGGGAAAGAGCATTTTGTGCAAGACCCGCTCAAGTGGATATTTGTTGTCCGAGCGCCGCTTTTTGAGGCTCAGCGACACCAAGTCAAGAATCGTCCGACGATGGGTGATGTACTTCGCTAGCTCGCCCTTGCCTAGCTCATTGGCCTGCTCGGCAAGTATTTGGAAGCGCTCGGCATACTGCTCAAACGATTCAGTCTCAAAGTACGTGGCAGCGTGGCGCAAATTCTTGCGAACACTGTCTTCAACATCCCGCTTGACATGCAGAAGCGCTTCGTCCAGCTTCTCGTCCGACAAACCAGGTTGAATCCTCTGCTCGATGATTTCTCGGTAGCGGGGATGCGTCAGTGCCCGGTATTCAGGCGCCTGTTCGACAAATTTTTCGATCTGGACGCGTTTTTCCTCATTGGTTGACTTCAGGTCGCCAGTTAGCAAGGGCCGCAATGCGCACGTGATGCCCTGATTCATGGCACGACGGGAGACGAGCGTCTGTTCCAGCTCGGGCTCGTCATCGCTCTGAAACGCGATGCGCGTGCGCTCCTGGTTGGCGTGATCGTCCAGATACTCTCCGGCGACCAGCACGATGAGGGTGTACGGCGACTGCTCGTCATCCAGGAACTTCTCGGGAAGTTCAGGCAGCAGGTCTCGCAACTTGGTGGTGGTGACCTCTCGCCCGTTGGCACACAGGTTCAGCTCATGTCGTGCGCGGCCATCACGGTGTCGATAGGCCTGCAAGGCGAACGTGTGGCCGGATACATCGAAGAACTGCTCTTCAATGTGAGCCAGCACCGTGGACTGGAACAGTGCGTGCAGGTCAATCGGCGCGTGACCAGGTGATTCCAGCGTCATCGACGGGCAAGAGCGGGCCGCAAAGCGGATCAAGAAATGTGCGATCACGCGCTCGGCAATCGTTTCGGGCTGGGTGGGCCACCCCGCACGGAACTTTTCGTCCATGCCGCGCAGAGAGATTTGCGTGCCGCATTTCTCGGCAGCCTCGGACGTAACATCGGCGCCCTTCAACTCATCCTCAATGCTGAAGTCGAACTCGCGAAGCAGCGCTCGACCCTTACGCTTGAAGACACTGCGAATGTGCACGGACGAGAACACCTTCAGAAAGGTGAAGCGGCCGACACCTCGACCACCCAGCTTCACCTTCGACAGGGTGTGGGCCTCCTTGAAGGACGCCAGGTTCTTGTCATCGAAGCCAACGCCATCATCGATGACATCGAAGCCGTCAACGACCAGCGTTCCGTCTCCGCCCTGGTGCGCGAGATCATTGGATGCTGCCAGCCGGATACAAATCGAGTGGTTGCTGAAGCCGTCTTGATGCTCTTCGATGGCATCAACAGCGTTGGAGATGGCCTCGTACAGAGGCATCATGGCCTTGGCCTGGGAAAGCTCCAGCCGGTCTACTAGACCTTTGATATTCGCTTGCACTATTGATGTCCTCCCTGATCTTGCTGTGCCAAGGCCGCCATCAACCGGCCTTTCACGGATCGACAGTCCGTTTTATTCTCAAAGACGCTGCGGGATTGCTTGTTCCACTGAATCGCTTGAACTACGGTGACCAAGCGATCTGCCACCAGATCGATTTCGCGGGAGAGGGCTGTCATTTCAACCGCGCTGAGATTCAAGTCGGCTCCGTGGTGCAGCGGTAGCCGAATGAAGATCACGTGCAGAACCATCCATGCACCGTGGGCCAGAACTTCTCTGGCGGGCAGCGTGCCGGGCGGCAAACCCTGGGGATCGCCCTCAGCACTCGCACGATCTCGAACCTTGCCGATGACCGCTCGGCTGATCTGGGCAATGCGCCACATCTGCTTGGCGGTCAGAGAATCGGCGAACAGCCTATCGTATGACTGACGTAACGGATCGGTCGCAGGCACAAGGCCCACTCGTCCGAATAGCCTTTTCTTGTCTGACTTTGCAGCGACCAGGTAGTCCTGCCAGTCGTTCGTTGTGACAGTGCAGGCCAAAAACGGGGCCAGTTCACGTGCACTGAAGCTGGTTGGGGATGGTGGAGGATCGTCCTGACCATGCTTGACGATGTACTCAATCCCGGTCATCTTAAGCGTCTGATGCCACATGGCTTGTCGCTCATCGAGGGCAGCGAAATCTTCCAAGTCCACCGCGTTTTGACGGTTCCGGGATTGCGTAACCCGGTCGCCAAAGCCGTCTGGCGTGTTGTCTAGGCATACGAAAGTTGCCATCACCATGGCGGGATTCACGTCGTAGTGAGCTATGGGCTCTTTGGCTATGGCGCCCACGGTCTGAGCACCGTTGATGATCGACAACCCTCGGACACGAAACCTCCCAGACTCGCGATGGGGGTCGCGAGGATGCTGCTCGTTGATGGCCTCGCATAGGAACGTGACCCCATTGTTGAAGTAGAAGAAGTGCTCCGCCTCCTGTTGCAGGGTCTCTGTCAGGCCAGCGTTGACGGTTGTTGTTCCCTTGAAGCGTCGGATGTTGCGGTCAACCAGGCGATCTTCGTGCTGCACCCAAAGTTCTGCAAGCCGCTTGGCATCCATGCGGCCGTAGAAGGCCCTGTAAGGCACTTGGGTGTGTCCGAAGTCTTTCAGCTCAACATCGGCCTCAATCGCTTGGGCCGAGATTCCGTCCAAATGCAGGTCGTGAAGGGTGGTGAGCCCGTAAGCATGGCAGCGCAGGAATCCAGGACTCGGCCCGTTGAATGAACGCTCCAGGTCGGCAAAGATGTCCCTTCTGTCATCAGACACTGCCGTGCCGGAGTAAGCGAGTACCACTTTGACCTTGCAGACGCCGCTGTTCAAGGCATTGGTGATTGCACCGCTGCGGTTCTGAAGTGCGTTGTTGAACCGGCCCCAGTGTCCCTGGATGAGATCGGTGACGCCATCTCGAAACTTGGACACATCTCCAAGCTCAGGTTCGCCAGAACCGGACTCCTTGTATTTCGACTGGACAAGCCAGATGGTCTGATCGTTGGCCACGAACACCGAGTCGATGCCGTGATCCAGACCGCCGTCGATGCTCGCGGCGACGGCTTCTGCCAAGGTCGCGCCAGCGGCTTCATGGAGTACGAATGCCGCAATCGCTTTGGACAGGAAATTGCTGCGGCGGGGGCCCGGGCTTGTGCCGGTCCCCGTGATGAGCGCTGCGTAGTCGGCGTCCAGCTTCTGGCACAGCAGATCCAGTTCAAGCGGTCGAATTGGTTCAGTCGCCATCAGATCAACTCCCATTCAACAGTGAACAGGGTTTGCTCTTGGATCTCCTGCTGCAGCTTAGACTCCAACTGGTTGATCAGGTCATCGCGCTCAGCCTCAATCGCATCTTGGCGGTTGAAAAGCTCGCGCCGAAGCTTCGTGCGCTTGGTTTCCAGCCCCCTTTGCTGCTTCTGCCAGGAGAGCTTTTCCTCCAGCTTGGGGGCACTTGCTGCCGTGCGACGCACTTCTTTGATCTGGCGGTCGATCTCTTTGATCTCTTGCTCAATGCCCAGCTTCAAGTCATCGGCCCACGCATCAAGCTTCTGGACTTCTTGCTCGAAATAGCCCAGGTTACGCTGGTGGATCTCGCGGAGCACTTCAGACATCCGAGTCGCGACGTCGTCGCGAAGGTTGGTGACATCCATGCCATCCTGCTCGGAAGGCTGCGCTCGTGCGGGTAAGCGCAGGAGCTTTTCAGGGTCGTCCTCAGCAAGAGGCTTGCCATCTGACGTGATGGCGGCGACCACCAAGCGCTGCTCTTCGTTTCCGAGAGCCTCAACGGTCACAAGCTTTAAGGTCAGCCAACCGGTCTCTCCACGATAGGGTTTGAGGGTGCTGACTTGGATGCCGTGTGCGTCGTAGTCGAAGACGAGCCGCGAGCCCGCCAGCACACGGCCCTTCGCCTTCTCTGCCACCCACTCGGCAAGCGGATGGCCGATGCGATAAAGATGTGAGTCGCCTGAACGGCGAGGCAGCTCATAGCGACCGAGTTCAACGGAATTAAGGGTGTCGGCCGGGAGACACTGAAGAAAGAAGCCGTCTTCGTCAAAAAGGGCGCGTTCACCCAACTCCGCCCGCGTCAATTCAAGCAGCATGTTTTCGTACTTGCTCCGTGCTGCACGGCTATCAGCAGCACGCACTCGCAGCTTTTCCTGGACTTCTTCGTCAAAGTTCTCCAGCAGGATTTGCCGAGTCTTGACCATGGCCTCGTTGATCTCGTCAGACAGGTCTCGCTGCAATTGCTCGAAGCTGGCCTTGATTGCGTCTGGGTCGCGGCAGTTTTGATAGATGTCCGCGATACGCCGCTCGAAGTCCACGCCGGAGCCGATGGCACCTAGCACCTCGTCGCTGGCTCCAAACACTCCTTCAAAGAGCTGGAACTTCTGATCCAGAAGCTCATAGACCCTGGCGTCGGCTTCGTTGCTGCGGTCCACGAAGTTCACCACCACCACGTCGAACTTCTGTCCATAGCGATGGCAGCGGCCAATGCGCTGCTCGATGCGCTGCGGATTCCATGGCAGGTCATAGTTGATGACAAGTGAGCAGAACTGCAGGTTGATACCTTCTGCACCTGCCTCGGTGGCGATCATCACTGTGCCGCGCTCTTTGAAGTGCTCGACTAGGGCAGCTCGCGTGTCGGCGGTCCGAGATCCCGTGATGCGATCCGTCCCCGCGTGGCGTTTGATCCAATCGGCATAGACGGCTTGCGCTCGAGCATCGCTGTTGGTGCCGTTGAACAAGACGATGCCGTCGCCGTAATGCGTGTCCGCCAGGAGGGAGAGCAGGTATTCCTGGGTGCGTTTGGACTCCGTGAAGATGATGGCCTTTTTGGCAGCGCCAAGCCGCTCAAGCTCTGCGAATGCCTTGTCCAGGGCGGTCAGCAGTGCCGTGCCCTTGGCGTTCTCGCGGATGTTGGTCGCCAGTGTCTTGAAGTGCCGCAGCTCGGCAATTTCCTGAGCGACTGCATCACGCTGGTTGGGGGCCATCAACGCAGTGGAGGCATCCTCCCCGCCCCATTCGTCAGCAGTTTCGTCAAGCGACTCGTAGTCGTCATCGAGTACTTCGACCAGATTGGGGGTGTCGGCCGACTCATCGAGTTCACCCTGAAGCCGCTTAGCCATGGTCTCCAACGCACCTGCGATGGCGTGGCTCGATGAGGCCAGGAGCTTCCACAGTACCAAGGAGATCAGTTGCCGTTGACCTTCTGGTAGGGCCTTGAGATTTGGCCGACGAAGGTAGTCGGCGACAAGGTCGGACAGTTCCCGCTCCTCGGCCGAGGGGGAGAACTCTTCAACGATGGCCCGACGGGCTGTGTAAGGCACATACTGCTGAACCTGGCGGCGTAGCGTACGTTTACACACAGTGGCAAGGCGGGCGCGCAGGGCTGTGAAAGCCTGTTCCTTGGGCTGAGCCGTGAACTGCGAGCGGAAACTGTCAATATCACCAAAGACGCGGTCATCTATCATGCTGACCAGACCGTAGAGTTCCAGCAGCGAGTTCTGCAAAGGCGTGGCGGTCAGCAGCACTTTGGAATGCACATGGGCCAGAGCCTCTTTCAGTGTCTTGGCGATCACGTTGCTGGTCTTGTAGACATTGCGCAGGCGGTGCGCTTCATCGAGCACAACCAGGTCCCAATCAACCGCCTTGATGTCGGCCGCCTTGGCCTTTGCAAACTGGTAAGAGCAGATAACGGGGCCGGACGCCCCTTGAAACGGATTCTGGCGGCCCCGTTTGCGCAGGACGTTGAAGCTCTTGGCCTCTAAAAGGACACTTCGCAGGTTGAACTTATCTTGCAGCTCCTGATGCCACTGCTTGCGTAGGTTGGCGGGCACAATGATTAGGATGCGACGACGACGCTCGGCCCAGCGCTGAGAGATCACCAGCCCAGCCTCAATAGTTTTTCCGAGGCCCACCTCGTCTGCCAAGATGACTCCACGCGAAAGGGGATTGGCGCATGCGAACAATGCCGCCTCAACCTGATGTGGATTGAGATCAACCTGCGAATCCACTAGGGTTGATGCTAGCGACTCCACCGAGCCATTAGCTGCCCGCTGGGTTAGCAACCATGCGTAGTAAAGGCTTTGATGCTGTGTCAGTGGAACTTGCATTTAAATTGGGTACCAGCGATCTTTATGACAGCGTGTTGCATAGAGTGCACAGTTTCAGGTGTTACCAATTGCCCTCTATCTGAATGGGGGAAATACCGTATAGAGCTTTTAGTTTTTCCGAACTCGAACCAATGAAGAGACGATGCGACGTGTCTGAAAAAAGAAGTATGGATGCATCCCGGATGCGGCCAGCATCTATCCTTTGAGACTATAAAAATAGATCACTTAGGTTGGTGTACTTCGCTTAGAGCTTGTTACGTGATTTACTTATGATCGGCATGCAGTCTTACTATGGCGATGATACAACTGTAAATTACATTTAAAAAATTCTCTATCGAGAATAGTTCAATCAACGCGTACACAGGTATAGGTTAATTCTGAACTTATTGCGCCAAATTTGACTCGTGCGCCAAATGTTGAAGTCAAATTTAAGTAAAAAAAAACCGCCCAAAAGGGCGGTTTTTTTTAGGGGATACCCCTTTTTCTGGTGCCGGAGAGATGAATCGAACACCCGACCTTCTCATTACGAATGAGCTGCTCTACCGACTGAGCTACACCGGCGTTAGAGAGAAATTATAGCGTGAAATTCTGGCTCTCAGACCAAATTGCGGAATTTATGCTTCCGTGTGGTAGCGGGTGATGCGCTCGACCTCGTTCTTCGAGCCCAGGACCACGCTGACGCGCTCGTGCAGCTTGGTGGGTTGGATGTCGAGGATGCGTTCGCGGCCGTTGGTGGCGGCGCCGCCGGCTTGTTCTACCAGCCAGCTCATGGGGTTGGCTTCGTACATCAGGCGCAGCTTGCCGGGCTTGTTGGGCTCGCGCTTGTCCCAGGGGTACATGAAGACGCCGCCACGGGTGAGGATGCGGTGCACGTCGGCGACCATCGAGGCGATCCAGCGCATGTTGAAGTCCTTGTTGCGGGGGCCTTCCACACCGGCTAGGCATTCGTCCACATAGCGCTTGACGGGGGCATCCCAGTGGCGCATGTTGCTCATGTTGATGGCGAATTCCTTGGTGTCTTCGGGGATGCGCACGTTCTCCTGGGTCAGCACAAAGCTGCCTTGCTCGCGGTCCAGGGTGAACATGGCGACGCCGTCACCAAAGGTCAGCACCAGGGTGGTTTGGGGGCCGTAGACGCAGTAGCCGGCAGCCACTTGCTGGGCGCCTGCCTGCAGGAAGTCGTCTTCCGTCACGCCAGGGTGGCCTTCGGGCTTTTTGAGCACGCTGAAGATGGTGCCGATGGACACGTTCACGTCGATATTGGACGAGCCGTCGAGCGGGTCGAACATCAGCAGGTATTCGCCTTGCGGGTAGCGGTTGGGCACCAGGTAGATGCTGTCCATCTCTTCGGAGGCCATGGCGGCCAGGTGGCCACCCCATTCATTGGCTTCGATCAGCACTTCGTTGGCGATGATGTCCAGCTTCTTCTGCACTTCGCCTTGCACGTTCTCGCTGCCGGCGGTGCCCAGCACATCGCCCAGCGCGCCTTTGTTGACGCTGTGGCTGATGCGCTTGCAGGCGCGGGCCACCACTTCGATCAGCAGGCGCAGCTGGGCGGGGATGAGCCCGTCTACGCGTTGCTGCTCGACAAGGTAGCGGCTGAGGGTGATGTTTTTTTTCATGGGTGGAACTCCTTCAAACTTGGTCAATCTGGGTGGGCTCAGCGCTTGGGCTGGCGCGCTGGCTGTGGGGCTGGTAGTTGGGCCGGCTGTTGCGGCGGGGGCGCTGCTTCGCGGCCGTTCAGCTCATCGCGCAGTTGTTGGGCGCGGGCCAGTTGGTCGCTGTGCCCCTGGGCGCGGGCGTATTGCTCATAGGTGCTGAGCCACTGCCGCGCTTGCTGCGGGTCATTTTGTTCATGGGCCAGCACCATCAGCTGAAAGTAGCTGTCGTACACGGTGGCGTGGTCGCCCGCGCCCAGGGCGATCTGCAGGCGCTCTTGCAGGTAGTTGCGGGCGGCGTCCACCTGGCCGAGCATGTAGCTGTTCTGCGCCAGGTTGGCCAGCAGGCCACGCAGGCGCGGGGTCTCGCCCATCGCTTGCAGGCGCTCCCGCGCCACGGGCAGCAGCCGCTGGTTGGCTTGCAGCGCCTGGCGGTACTGGCCTTGCTCATGCAGCACATAGCCCAGGTCTTCGTAGATGCCCAGTACCTGCAGCTGCGTGGGGAAGTCGGCAGCCTGCGGGATGGGGGTGCTGTTGTCCCAGCGCATCTGCGTGGGCAGCTTGGCTATCTGCTGCAGCGGGTAGCGCACCGCCAGGGTCTGCACCTGTTTCAGCGCCGCCTCATAGCGCTCGCCTTCTGCCAACCAGCGGACGCTGGCAATGCTCAGCTCCAGATGCGGGTAGGCCCATTGCGGATCGCTGGGCTTGGGCATGGCCGTGATGGCCTTCTGCGCTGCCAGGCCCGCCTCTGACGGCATGCCTCGGCGGTTGAAGAGGGTGGCCTGGGTGTAGTACAGCCGGAAAAAATCCAGCGCTGGCGCCTTGGTGCGCTTGAGTATCGGTTCAAGTGCTTGCAGGTCAGCGCTCATCGCACTGCCGCTGAAGCGCCCGCCTTCGCTGAACACCGCTGCATAGAGCGGTGCAAAGCGCTTTTCAAAATTGTTGTTGCCCGTGGTGGGCAGGGCAGCATCGGCCGGGGATGCGGCCACTGCACTGGCGTTGCCGCCGGTTTGTGCGGTGGCCAGCAAGGGCATGGCTGCAGCCAGGCTGGCCAGGGCAGCGATGCCCTGGGCCAGCAGCTGTTGGCGCATGCCTTGGCGCATCAGTCCGCCATGGCGCGCGTGATCACCTCGCGCACATCGTTGCTGAGCTTGGGCTTGGCGGCGACCTTGGCAATCGCGTCGCCGGCTGCGCTGCGGTAGGGCTCAGGCAGCTTCTTCCAGCGGTCCAGCGCGCGGGCCAGGCGGGCAGCGACTTGTGGGTTGAAGGCGTCGAGCGCCACCACCTGCTCGGCCCAGAAGGCGTAGCCGGCACCATCGGCGCGGTGGAAGCCACCGGGGTTGCCGTTGCAGTAGCTGAAGATCACGCTGCGAGCGCGGTTGGGGTTCTTGATGTTGAAGTCGGGCTGTTTCATCAGCGCGCGCACGGCGGGCAGGGCGCTGCCGTTCAGGTCGGGTGCGCTGGCTTGCAGCGCAAACCACTTGTCCAGCACCAGCTCGTCGTTCTTGAACATCTGGTGGAAGCTCTGGATGGCAGACTCAGCCAACGGGCTGCCGCTCACCACCAGCGCGCTCAAGGCGTTGTAGCGGTCGGTCATGTTGCCCGCGTCCTTGTAGCGCTGCAGGGTCTTGCCAGGCCAGACCTTGTCGCCCGATTCACGGGCAGCAACGCAGAGCATCAGCAGCGCATGGCCGGCCAGTGCGCGCTTGCCGGCGCTCACCGCGTCGGGCACATAGGCGCCGGTGTGGCTGCATTCGTCGTAGGCCCAGGCCCAGTCGGCGGCCAGCTCGGTGGCCAGTTGCTGGCGCATGGCTTCGCGCACGGCGTGCACGGTTTGTGGGTCGACCTGGTCAAGCTGTTCGCTGATATAACCTTCGGACGGCAGGGTCAGCGCCAGGTCCTTGAAGGCGGCGTCGAGCTGCGGATCGCGCAGCACGTCGCGCATGGCTTGCACGAAGGAGGCGGGCAGCAGGTTCGCTTGCGGCGCAGCGGCATCGGCACCAGAGGCGCTGCGTGCGGCAATGGCTTGCAGCGCAAAGCGCAGGCCCAGGCGTTGGCCGGCTTCCCAGCGGTTGAATGCGTCTTCGTCGTGGGCCAGCAGGTGCAGGAGGGCATCGTCGCTCTCTTCAATCTGCAGCACTACGGGCGCACTAAAGTTGCGCAGCAGCGATGGCGCAGGGGCTTGCTCGACACCGTCGAAGACGATGGTGTGGGATTCCTCGGTCAGCACCACGGTGTGGTTGGTGGCGCTGTGGGCGATGCTGCTGAGTGCCTGGCTGGGGCGGATGTTCAGCGGCAGGCTGCGGCCGTCGTCTGCCAGCAGGCCCAGGGTGACGGGGATCACAAAGGGCTCTTTGCCGGGCTGGCCCGGGGTGGGCGGGCAGGACTGGGTCAGGGTCAGGGTGTAGGTCTGCGCTTCTGCGTCGTACACGCCTTGCGCGGCCACGCGGGGCGTGCCCGACTGGCTGTACCAGCGCTTGAACTGCGGCAGGTGCTGGGCCAGCGGCGAGCCGGGGTTGGCATCGGCAATGGCCTGGGCAAAGTCGTCGCAGGTCACGGCCTGGCCGTCATGGCGCTCAAAGTAGAGCTTCATGCCCTTGGCAAAGCCTTCGCGGCCCACCAGGGTGGACTGCATGCGCACCACTTCCGAGCCTTTTTCGTAAATGGTGACGGTGTAGAAGTTGTTGATTTCGAGGTAGCTGTCCGGGCGCACGGGGTGGGCCATGGGGCCGGCGTCCTCGGGGAACTGCACGGTGCGCAGCACGCGCACATCGTCAATGCGCTTGACGGCGCGGGCCGAGGCGCTGCCAGCCATGTCCATGCTGAACTCCTGGTCGCGGAAGACGGTCAGGCCTTCCTTGAGCGAGAGCTGGAACCAGTCGCGGCAGGTGACGCGGTCACCCGTCCAATTGTGGAAGTACTCGTGGCCCACCACCGACTCGATATTGGCGTAGTCGGCATCGGTCGCGGTGGCCTGGCTGGCCAGCACGTACTTGGTGTTGAAGATGTTCAGGCCCTTGTTCTCCATCGCGCCCATGTTGAAGTCGCTGGTGGCGACGATCATGAAGCGGTCCAGGTCCAGGCTCAGGCCGAAGCGGGCTTCGTCCCAGGCGATCGAGGCCATCAGCGAGTTCATCGCATGCTCGGTCTTCTCCAGATCGCCGGGGCGAACAAAGACCTGAAGCAGGTGTTCGTTGCCGGCGCGGCTCTTGATCTTTTGCTCGCGAGCGACGAGGTTGCCGGCCACCAGCGCAAACAGGTAGCAGGGCTTTTTGTGCGGATCGACCCACTTGGCAAAGTGGCGGCCTTCGTTGCCAGGCCCTTGCAAGTCGCCTTGCTCGACCAGGTTGCCGTTGGACAGCAGCACCGGGAACTGGGCCTTGTTGGCGCGCAAGGTCACGGTGTACATGGCCATCACATCGGGACGGTCCAGAAAATAGGTGATGCGGCGAAAGCCCTCGGCCTCGCACTGCGTGAAGAACGAACCATTGCTGGTATACAAGCCCATCAGCTTGGTGTTCTTCTCGGGCATGCAGGTAGTGAAGATCTCCAGATCCACCGGGTCGCTGCCCTCGGGCAGGTTCTCCAGCACCAGGTCCGAGCCGTCCATCTTGAACGAGGAGGCGGCGCCATTGACCATCACGCGGGCCAGGTTCAGCTCGTCGCCGTTGAGGTGCAGCGGCTGGGCTGGCACATCGGGGTTGCGGCGAATGCGCATCTTGTTGAGCACGCGCGTCTTGGCCGGGTCGAGGTCAAAAGTCAGATCGACCGTATCAATCCACCATGCCGGGGCCTGGTAGTCGGCGCGGTACACGGTGTGTGCTTGTCCTTCACGCATCATGGAGCTTCTCCAAAAATTGGTTGTTGAGCAGGGTCGAGAAATCGGGCGCCCATGCCAATACATGGGGGCCGCTGAGTTGCTGTGCATCGTGCGTGGTGCCAATGCCCACCGCACGCATGCCGGCGCGCCGCGCCGCTTCAATGCCGTGCGGCGCATCTTCAAACACGATGCAGGCGGCCGGGTCTATCGCCAGGCGCTCGGCCGCCTTCAGAAAAATATCGGGGTGCGGCTTGCCGGGCAGGCCCTCGTCGCCACGCGCAATCGCCTGGGCCGGGGGCTGCATCTGCAGGTTGTTCAGCACAAAGCGTACATTGTCCTGGTCGCCTGCGGTGCCAATGGCCACTTTGAGGCCCATGTCTCGCGCCTGGGCATGAAAGCGCGCAAAGCCATCGACTGCGCAGAAGTTGGCGGCAAACAGCTTGCGGTAAATGCCTTCCTTCTCGGCGGTGATGCGCTCGCTCTCTTCGGCGCTCACCGTGCGGCCCATCAGCGCGCAGGCGCATTCAAAGGCGTTCTTACCAGTGGTCTGCACCATGAAGGCGGGCACATCCAGATCCATGGCGTGGCGGCGTGCGTATTCCACCCAGGCCTGGGTATGCCAGGGCATCGAGTGGACCATGGTGCCGTCCATGTCAAAAATCAGGGCTTCGATCGCGGGCATTTCAGGCAATGGTTTTCCGTGGGGAGGCATGGCGGCTAAATAAGTGCTGACATGCATGATTTAAAAAATAAAAGCGCGTGCAATATTGCTTTAATGAGATTGCACGCAGGTTTCGTGGGCGTTTATACAAGAGGGCGACAGTCACTGGGCATCAACCGGGTTGCTGAGCAGCTGCAGAGGTAATCGCTCTTGAATCTCGCAACAGTCTGCGGGAATGTCAGCGTAACTCAGGAGGACTCTGGTAGCATTTTCAACCTGGCCCGTGATGACGCCTACATCGAATTTGCGCCGCTCATAATCGAATGACAAGCTCACCAGCAGTGGCTGCCCGCTCGATGTGGAGGGAGCGGAGAGAACTTCAGCAACACGATTCTGGATTCGCTCAATCTCCGCTTTGCGCATCGGGAACGGCACGACGTGTACGTCACGGAGCGTCGCATCACTTTGAACACGCTGCAATTGCTTGGGCTGCGCTTGGTACACCAATACATCAATCGTCGCGTGGCCTAAAACATCATTGTTCAAGGCCATAGAGACCATTTGCTCTCCGAAAATTTTGCTCAGGGTATCGGGCAGGTCGTAAAGATTGGAAGGGGCGTGCTGTATAAACACGGCATCCGGCAATGCATTGACGGACTGCAGGCTCGGAAACTGCACCTGGTAACGCTCCATAAAGGCGGCCTTCAGCTGCGGCGATACCTCTTGCCAACGTTGCTCTTTCTGCAACTGCTGCGTCAGTCCGGCAATATCTCGCTTCGCATAAGCAGTGTCTGCCAATTGCACATTCTGCAATGCAGGGTCCGCTTTGACGCGAGCCTTGTCTGCTGCAGTCAAGCCTTTGACAAAATACAGAATGCGCGGCTTGAAATCATCCAGTCCCACAACGCTACCGAGGTAGCGCCCGGCAAACATCTGGTTCAAGCGCGGCACCTGCGCCTCAGCCGCCTTGCGCAACGCAGGGTACTGCAGCAGCTTGTCGGTCGGAATCGCGGCAATAGCTTCTTCAGTGACTCCGCTCGCGTTGTAGCAGCATTCTTCCAGATACGCGATCTTGCGCTGGCGTATGTCTTCGGTACCAGGCAGCGGGCCACCCGACGCTTGCGCCCCAACCGCCACTGCCCATGCAGCCACCAGCACGCCAATGCCCCAGACGGGGCTTAAACGGTGGTGAGGCATAGGCATGGTGCTTGAGCGGGTTCCGGGTTGCGCGGCTTAAACGCCTTGCTTGAGCGAGGCTTCGATGAACACGTCCAGGTCGCCGTCCAGCACCTTTTGGGTGGCGGAGACTTCGACGTTGGTGCGCAGGTCCTTGATACGGCTGTTGTCCAGCACGTAGCTGCGGATCTGGTGGCCCCAGCCCACATCGGTCTTGGTGTCTTCCAGCTTTTGCTGCTCTTCCATGCGCTTGCGCATTTCAAAGTCATAGAGCTTGGAGCGCAGGCGCTGCCAGGCCACATCGCGGTTGCTGTGCTGGCTACGGCCATCCTGGCACTGCACGACGATGCCGGTCGGGATGTGGGTCAGGCGCACGGCCGAGTCGGTCTTGTTGATGTGCTGACCACCCGCGCCGGAGGCACGGTAGGTGTCGGTACGCACATCCGAGGGGTTGATGTTGATCTCGATGGAGTCATCAATCTCGGGGTAGACAAACAGTGACGAGAAGCTGGTGTGGCGGCCGCCCGACGAGTCAAACGGGCTCTTGCGCACGAGGCGGTGCACACCGGTTTCGGTGCGCAGCAGGCCAAAGGCGTACTCGCCCTCGACCTTGATCGTGGCGCTCTTGATGCCGGCGACGTCGCCCGGGGTTTCTTCTTCGACGGTGGCCTTGAAGCCCTTGCGCTCGGCGTACTTGAGGTACTGGCGCAGCAGCATGCTGGCCCAGTCGCAAGCCTCGGTGCCACCGGCGCCGGCCTGGATGTCGATAAAGCAGTTGAGCGGGTCGGCCTCGTTGCGGAACATGCGGCGGAACTCAAGCTCCTCGATCAGCGGGCGCAGCTTGGCAGCCTCGGCTTCGATGGTTTCGAGCCCGGCGTCATCGCCTTCTTCCTTGCTCATCTCGAAGAGCTCGGTATTGTCCGCCAGCTCGCTGGTCAGCTTCTGCAAGGTCAGCACGACGGAGTCAAGTGCCTTCTTTTCCTTGCCCAGTTCCTGGGCCTTCTTGGGATCGTTCCAGACGCTGGGGTCTTCCAGCGAGGCGTTTACCGTGCGCAGTCGTTCGTACTTTGCATCGTAGTCAAAGATACCTCCGAAGCTCTTCTGTCCGGCTGGACAGGTCTTCGAGGGTGTTGCCGATTTGGTTGATGCGTTCTGCTTCCATGTCACTGTGTCCTATTATTGCGGTCTAGCCTGCTATTGTCGCATGCTGGCAGGGCTTGGCCGGCCAGTGGTGCTTTAGGGCATATGCTTGATAAATAATGTTTTTGCTGCCGCTGCGCGGCGTTTGCGGCGGCGGTCGGGGCGGGGCTCACTTCCAGGCAAAGCGGGGCTGGTCAAAATGCGCCACCCGGGTGGGCTGGCCGCGCAGGCACACCTCGCGGAACTGGTACAGAAATGCGGCCGTGGGCGCGGCCACCCAGCTCTTGCCCATGGGCATGCGCAACACCGGATGGGGTGAGGCATCGGTCTGCTCCAGCATTGGAGAATCGCTGCGCAGCAGCTCGGCCAGTGGGATGCGGTGCACGCTGGCTACTTCATCGGGGTTGGGTTGCAGCTGGGCCGTGGCGCCGGCCCACACCACCACCGGGGTGATGACAAAGCCGGAACGCGTTGCGTAATCATCGAGGCACCCGAGCATCTGGCTGGGCGGTAGCAGCAGGCCTGCTTCTTCATGCAACTCGCGCAACGCGGCTTGCGCGGCAGTCTCGCCGGCCTCGATGCGGCCTCCGGGCAGCGCCCATTGGCCTGGGTGGTTGCGCAAGTGCAAGGCGCGGCGGGTCAGCAGCAACGCAGCCTCATTGCTCCACTGGGCAGGCCGCTGCATGCCTTCGAGCCCGGCGCCCGGGCCTTCGTCCAGCAGCACCAGCGCGACCGCTGCCTGCGCCTGGTCGCTGCCGCCCATGCGCTGCACCTCAAAATGCTGCAGGCTGTGGTGGATGCGCGATCGCAGGGCGTCGCTCAGGGCGAGGGCGTTGGTCATAGGGCTGCTGCATTGTAGAAGCGGCCCGGCGAGCCTGGGGGCGCCGGCGAGACAGTGGCCGTTGCCGTGGCGGCTGGTGGGGCCGCATCAATTGGGGTGGGTCTTGTGGCGCAGGCAGACCTGGAACATCCAGCCAAAAGCTGCATCAGGGCCAAACTGTGCGGGCAGTGGTTCGCCCTGTGCCAGCAGCAGCTTGCCGTGCATCACGCTGGCACTGCCGGGGAGGGACGTTATCAGTATCTCGGGGCCACATCCCCCTGGCAGCAGAACGCGCAGGGTCTGGCCTGGGCGGAAGTGGAGGGGGCTTTGCGGTTCAAAGATCAGCCGAACTGTGCCATGGCCGTGTCCGCTGGTATCGCAAAGCATGCAATGGACGATGCCCTGGAGGGATGGTTGCGCAGTGAATGGAACTTTGCCGGGATGCCCAGGCGCCATGCCGCTGGAGGCCCGTGCTTGCCTGCCCTGGTCAACGCACTGTTGGCAGTGGATGTCAGTGCACGGGGTGGGCAGGCTCTTGCCGATTCTCAGCCGTGGCTCGCGGGGCTTGTCCGGGCGGGGGAGTGGCGGAGGGTGGCTATGGTGGTTGGGCGGCTGGAACATCATAGGGCTGTCTCGGAATCTGTATTGAACGAAGTAATGGTTTCGATAGTTTTTTATAAATAGTAAAAGGTGAAGCTTCTATAGAACTTACGGGCGGTTGGCGGCTGATGTAGATCAAAAGAGGGCTGAATGGTGCTTGACAGCTGTTGGGGTAGTTGCAAGGTGCAAGATGGGCGGGGGTAGCATCAGCGGTAGTGCGCACCCGGGCGGCCGCAGATGGTGGCCATGGCCAGCAAGGTGTCAAAAAATGCTTTTACACTTGGTTTTTTTGACCGACTTCGCCGAATTTTTCTTATGCAAGACATCCTCCTTGGCCGCAGTGATTTGAAGGTTTCGCCCATTTGCCTGGGCACGATGACGTTTGGCGAGCAAGTCAGCGAAGCCGATGCCCATGCGATGCTCAGCCATTCGCTGGAGCGCGGCGTGTATTTCTGGGACACGGCGGAGATGTATTCGGTGCCCGCCCGCGCCGAAACCTATGGCGCCACCGAGACCATCATCGGCAACTGGTTCAAGGCCAATCCGGGCCTGCGTGACAAGGTGGTGCTGGCCAGCAAGGTAGCCGGCCCGTCGCGCGGCATGCCTTGGGTGCGTGAGGGCAAGGGCATGACGGCGGCGGACATCGTGGCCTCCTGTGACGCCAGCCTGCGCCGCCTGCAGACCGATGTGATCGACCTCTACCAGATCCACTGGCCCGAGCGACATGTGCCGGCCTTCGGCAATCTGTACTACGACCCGAAAAAGGAAACCAGCGAGACGACGATTGGCGAGCAGCTGCAGGCGCTGGCCGGGCTGGTCAAGGCAGGCAAGATCCGCCACATTGGTCTGTCCAACGAAACGCCTTACGGCGTGCACGAATTTGTGCGCCTAGCCGAGCAGCATGGCCTGCCGCGCGTGGCCAGCGTGCAAAACCCGTACTGCCTCATCAACCGCAGCTGGGAAAACGGCCTGGATGAGACCTGCGACCGCCTGGGCGTGTCGCTGCTGGCCTATTCGCCGCTGGCCTTTGGCCTGCTGACTGGCAAATACGACGACAGCGGCATCACCGGCCCGCAGGCGCCCCAGGGCGCACGCATTGCCAGCTATGAATCGGTGCGCAAGCAGCGCTGGGGCCGCCCTGAGGCACTGGACGCTGCCAAGCGCTACAACCTGCTGGCCCGCGACCATGGCCTGACCCCCGCCGCGCTGGCCCTGGCGTTTTGCTACAGCAAATGGCAGGTGGGCAGCACCATCATCGGTGTGCGCACCATGGAGCAGCTGGACGAGGACCTCAATGTCTGGGGCACGCAGCTGTCCGAGGCCTTGCTGCAAGAGATCGACGCACTGCGCTGGGCGCTGGGCGATCCGGCGCAGTAAGCTTGGCGGTCCCTTGAGGGATTGCTGAAGGCTGTGACCCGCAGGCCCTGGTGCAAACCAGGGCCTTTGGCGTTGCGAAGGCCGCTATGCTGGGCAGCGCTCCCGCCCATTTTTTCGAGACAATAGGGGCAGATTTTGAAGGGCGCCTGCCGCCATCCAGTGAGCTATGAGCAAAAAAAACCATATCAGCGAAACGCCGGCCACCCAGTTCTTGAAGGCGCACAAGGTGGCGTTTACCGAGCATCCCTACGACTATGTGGAGCATGGCGGCACGTCCGAGTCGGCCCGCCAGTTGGGGCTGGATGAGCATGTCGTCGTCAAGACCCTGGTGATGCAGAACCAGGATGCCAAGCCGCTGATCGTGCTGATGCATGGCGACTGCAAGGTGTCGACCAAGAGCCTGGCGCGCCAGATTGGTGCCAAGAGTATTGAGCCCTGCACGCCCGAGGTGGCCAGCCGCCACAGCGGCTACCTGGTGGGCGGTACCTCGCCGTTTGGCCTGCGCAAGGCCATGCCGGTCTATATCCAGGAGACGATTCTGGCGCTGCCGCGTATCGCCATCAACGGCGGGCGGCGTGGTTTTTTGGTGCAGATCGACCCCAAAGCATGCGTTGAGGTGCTGGGTGCCCAGCCGGTGCAATGCGCGCTGGCAGAATAATGCCTGTTTTTGACCTAGATACACCAGTGCGCGCCGGCCGCCCAGGCGCGCAGACAAGGGGAGCAATTTGAGTACCGTTTATTCCATCCTGGCCACCATCCTGGCCTACCTCATCGGTTCGCTGTCATTTGCGGTGATCGTCAGCCGCACCATGGGCTTGAGTGACCCGCGCACCTATGGCAGCAAAAACCCGGGCGCCACCAATGTGCTGCGCTCGGGCAGCAAGGCGGCTGCCGTGGTGACCTTGCTGCTGGATGCCGCCAAGGGTTGGCTGCCGGTGGCGCTGGTGGCCTGGTTTGGCAAGCCCTATGGTCTGGAAGAGGGCACGATTGCGCTGGTGGGTATTGCGGCATTCTTGGGCCATCTCTGGCCGGTGTTCTTCAAGTTTGAAGGTGGCAAGGGCGTGGCGACGGCGCTGGGCGTGCTGCTGGGCTTTAGCGGCTGGCTGGGTTTGCTGACCTTGTTGGCCTGGGTGGCCGTGGCGGCCATCTGGCGTTATTCGTCGCTGTCGTCGCTGGTGGCGGCGGTGCTGGCGCCCGTGTTCTACATCCTCGTCGGTGGTGAGCTCTGGGATTTTCATGCCGAGATCTTTGTCGCGATTCTGGCCATGTCAGCCTTGCTGGTTTACCGCCACAAGCTCAACATCCAGCGCCTGGTGGAAGGCAAGGAATCCAAGCTGGGCCAGAAGAAAACCAAATGATGCAACGCGCTGCCCACGGGCAGACGGCAGAAGGGCTGAACACCATCGCGGGTTCAGCCCTTTTGTTATGCCGAGGTTCAGCGCGGCGGTCCGGCGCTATTTGATCCGGTCCAAGGTCATCTGCGGGCCGGCGCGTTTCATCTCAAAGGCATTCAGAAAACTGTTGCCCAGCAGCACATAGGGCATGTTGGCGGAAGTCACCACGGCATCCACGTTGCGCAGCTCCACATCGGAGATGCGCACGCTGCTTAGCTGGAGATACCAGCCGTTGCTGACGCCATTGGCGGTGCCCATGCGCACCGCGCGGCCCTGTTTGTAGTCAATGCCCAGCTTGAGCGCTTCGCTCATCCCCAGGCTGACCGTCGTGGCGCCGGTATCGACCAGAAAGCGCGTGGCCTTGCCATTGATCATGCCGGCCGTCATGAAGTGCCCGCTGGCATCGGCCGCCAACACAATGCGGCCGGTGTTGCTGACGGGCAGCGCGGCATCGGCCACGCTGACCGGCGACTCGCCCATGCGCAGGCTGTGCGCCACGCCGGCAATGCTGACCTGCGCCTGCCCATCCTGGACCTAGAGGACCTGCACCTGCTGGTAGCTGCTGCCGGCAGCCACGGCCTTGGGTGCCCGGCCATCGATGACCAGCAAGGCCTTGTCGCCCAGAATGCCGGCGAGCGCCACCGAGCGGGGGCCTTCGGCTGCATCTTGGGCATGGGCTGCCCAGCTCGCGCTGCCACACAGGGCCCATGCCAGCAGCCAGCGGTGCAGGCGGGCGGGCGCGGGGCGGGCTGGGGAGAACAAAGGCTTCATGGGTGGCGGGACAGACGTGTGGGTGTAGGCGCTCGGGCAGTGCCGAGTCCCATGGCGGCCATCGGCGGGCCGACGGCTTTACATCGTAAACGAAGCGGCATGGTCCATGACCCGAGATTTATTTTTTGACCCAAGGACTAGACCGTTGTTTTTTGGAAAAGTAACTGTGGGCAGAAGGTTAATGCATTGCTATTGATAATCGTTATCATTAGCATCCCTGACTCAAATTTACAGGCCGTTAACCAAGCGGAATTATTGTTTCAGGAGTTTTCAATGATCCAAGGCCTTCGCAGCGAGACGCTCGCGCGTACAAGAGGCGAGCGCGCCGGCCTGTCCGTCGCCGCGCTGTTGATGCTGGCAGCGCTGCCGGCCATGGCGCAAGAGCACACCTTGCCAACGGTCCAGGTGTCGGCCGACCAGTTCGATCCCGATGATGTGCGCCCCGAAGGCGTGACCACGGCGACCAAGACCTATATGGCGCCCAAGGACATTCCGCAGACTATCGACACCTTGGAAGTCAACAAGTACAAGAGCTACGGCATCAACGACCTGTCCGTCATGCTCGATGGCGTGCCGGGCGTCAACACCAGCTATGACATGCGCGGTGAGGGGGTGATGATCCGTGGCTTCAATGCCGACAGCGGTGACATCTACCGCGACGGGGTGCGCGAATCCGGCCAGGTGCGCCGCAGCACCGCCAATGTGGAGCGCATCGAGATTCTGAAAGGTCCCGCCTCGGTGCTGTACGGCCGTGGCGCTGGCGGTGGTGTGGTCAATATGGTCAGCAAGCAGGCGCGCTTTGATGGCGTCAGCAGCGTGACCCTGCGTGGTGGCTCCTGGGAGAACGTGGGCGGCACCATCGACATCAACCGGGTGATCAGCCCCAACGTGGTCATGCGGCTGACGGCCGACCGCGAGCAGGCGCATAGCTTTCGCAGCGGCATCCGCAACCGCAATGAGATGGTCTCGCCCAGCATCCTGGTGGATACGCGCACGGGCCTGCGTTGGACGGGCCAGTACACCTATGACAACGTCTGGCGCGTGCCGGACCGGGGCCCTTCCTACGACCAGATGCCGCCGGGCATGTCGCTGCGCCAGGGCTTTGCCCAGCCGGGTGACTTTGTCGAAGACCGCCTGCGCGTGCTGCGCTCGGATCTGTCCTATGAGTTCAACAAGGCCTGGAGCGTGCGCTGGGTGGCCAGCAAGCGTGAAGCCAGCCAGGACTTTGACCACTATTTTGCCGGCACCTACTGCAACCCCCAGGGCCTGACCCCAGCGGGCGCCAAGTGTGCCAACCCCGGCCTGCTGCGCCAAAGCTATGCCTGGCAGCAAACCGAGAACCGCACCACCACCCACACCGTGGACCTGACTGGCAAGCTCAACCTGGCCGGCATGCGCCATGAGCTGCTGCTGGGCGTGGAGCACAGCGAGGAAGAGCGCGCGCCGCGCCTCTTCAGCACCGCCAGCAGCAATGGCTATATCGACCCGAACAACCCGGTTTTCGATGCCGTGCGCCCGCCCCAAGGCACGCCTTCACAGCACAACCTGCACAAGGGCACGGCCCGCGCACTGTATGTGCAGGATCTGATCAGCCTGAGCGACCAGTGGAAGCTGCTGCTGGGTGCGCGCTATGACAACTTTGATTTCAACAGCAGCAACCAGCTGAACAACGCCAGCCGCAGTACCGACGGCAACTCGGTCAGCCCCCGCGCCGGCCTAGTCTGGCAGCCGGTGCGCGAGCACAGCCTGTATGCGTCCTGGAGCCGCAGCTTCTCACCCTATGGCGGGCGCGGCATGCTGTTGGTCGATACTGCTCCTGGCGCGGTGCTGGACGACGAGCCCCAGCATTCGCAGCAGTTCGAGATGGGTGTGAAGAGCGATTGGCTCGATGGCGCGCTGTCCACCCAGCTGGCGGTGTACCAGCTGGAGCACTACAACATCCGCTACCGCCCCGATCCAGATAACGACCCCTTCACCTGGGCAGTGCGTGGCAAGGAGCGCTCGCGCGGTATCGAGTTCAGCGCGGCCGGCCGTGTGGCACCGTTCTGGTATGTGCGTGGCGGCGTCGGCATCATGGCCGCCAAGGTCACCGAGAACAAGGCCAACCCCGCGCTGGAGGGCAACTACCTGGCCAACACCGCGCGCCGCAATGGCAATGTCTTTCTGCGCTATGCGCCCGCAGGCAACTGGTATGCCGAGCTGGGCGTGACCCACACCAGCGCGCGCTACACCAATGACGCCAACACCAGCCGCGTGCCGGGCTACACCCGCTGGGATGGCCTGGTAGGCTGGCGCTCCGCGCCCTGGACCGTCACCCTGGCGGTGTCCAACCTGACCAACAAGGAATACTGGCGCAGCAGCAGCATGCCCGGCACGCCGCGTGGTGCGCTGCTGAGCGCGAACTACCAGTTCTAAAAGGGTAGGCGCCATAAAAACAGGCCGCGCTGCAAACCATGCAGCGCGGCCTGATTGTTTTTTACCGTTGGCGGATCAGTCGCGGAAGTTGTTGAACGACAGCGGCACGTCGGTCACGTCTTTCTTCAGCAGCGCCATTGCCGCTTGCAGATCGTCGCGCTTGGCGCCGGTGATGCGCACGGCATCGCCCTGGATGGCGGCCTGCACCTTCATCTTGCTGTCCTTGATGAGCTTCTGGATCTTCTTGGCCAGCTCTTGCTCGATGCCGTTGCGCACCTTAATCACTTGCTTGACCTTGTCGCCGCCGACCTTTTGCACATCGCCCTTGTCGAGAAAGCGCACATCCACATTGCGCTTGGTCAGCTTGTTGCGAAGGATGTCTTCGACCTGCACCAGCTGGAAGTCGGCATCGCCGTACATGATGATCTCTTTGTCCTTGAGCTCGATCCCGGCCGACGTTCCCTTGAAGTCGAAACGGGTGCCAATTTCCTTGGCGGAATTCTCAACAGCGTTTTTCACCTCGACGAAGTCGGCTTCGCAAACCGTGTCAAACGATGGCATAAATACTCTCCTTGCAGGCCAGGCTGAGCGCCTGAGTGGGTCGCGACAAGTGCGACAATCTAGCGATGTTAGTCGAGAAAAATGCCCCGCTGCAGCAATACAACACCTTTGGCATCATGGCGCGGGCCATGAACCTGGTGCGCGTGCAGGCCCCGCAAGATATCCGTGATTTTCTGGCCCAGCCCCCGTTGGGCGCCAGCCGCCAGGTGGTGGTGCTGGGGGGCGGCAGCAATATCGTTATCACCGGCGATGTCGAGCCCACCGTCTTCAAGATGGAAATCATGGGCAAGCGCCTGGTCGAAGAGACCGACAAGCACTACATCATTGAGGTCGGTGCCGGTGAAGTCTGGCACGAGGTGGTCGCCTGGAGCCTGGCCCAGGGCTACCCCGGGCTGGAGAACCTGGCGCTGATCCCCGGCACGGCAGGCGCGGCGCCCGTACAGAACATTGGCGCCTATGGCGTGGAGCTGCAAGACCGCTTTGACTCGCTCGATGCGATCGACCTGAGCAATGGCGAACACTTCAGCCTGCAGGCCGCGCAGTGCGCGTTTGGCTACAGGGATTCGGTGTTCAAACATGCGCCGGCCGAGACCATGCCGCTGACCATGATTGCCCGCGCCACCGGCGTGGCCGAGCCCCGTGGCATGGGCCTGGCGGGCCGCGCGGTGATCACCCACGTACGCCTGCGCCTGGCCAAGGATTGGAAGCCCGAGCTGGGCTACCTGGACCTGGCCCGCAAGCAGGCCGAAAAAGGCATTGCGCAGCCCACGGCCCAGGATATTTTTGACTGGGTGGTGGAGATACGCCGCGCCAAGCTGCCCGATCCGGCGCAGATCGGCAATGCCGGCAGCTTTTTCAAAAACCCCCAGGTCACTGCCGACCAGTGCGAGGACATCATCGCGCGCGAGCCCAAGATCGTGCACTACCCGATGCTCGATGGCAGCATCAAGCTGGCTGCGGGCTGGATGATTGATGCCTGCGGCTGGCGCGGCAAGAGCATTGGCAAGGCCGGTGTCTATGACCGCCAGGCGCTGGTGCTCGTCAACCTGGGCGCGGGGGAGGGCAGCGTTACCGGCGGTGAGGTGGTGACCTTGGCGCGCGCGATCCAGACCAGCGTCTATGAGCGCTTTGGGATCCAGCTGGAGCCGGAACCCGTTGTCTGGTAGGCGCTAGGGGTCATTCGCACCCCTAGCTGGTCGCGGATCAGCGCTTGGCCGGCGGTATCCAGCGCGCCAGCGCAGCCGCCGCGCCCCAGGCCAGCAGGCCAATGCAGGCAATGCCGCTGGCCAGTGACAGGCTACCGGCCAGAAACGACAGCAGCGCCGGCCCCAGCGAAGAGCCCAGGTCGGCCGCTAGGCGCCACAGCCCCAGAAAATGCGCGCGCGAATGGCGCGGTGCGTGGTCGGCGCCCAAGGTCATGATCAGGCCCGAGCCGATGCCATTGCCAAAGCCCAGCGCCATCGCGGCCAGCAGCAAGGTCGTCACGCTGCCCGTCAGCGGCATCAACAGCATGGCGGTTCCCATCACCAGCATCGACGGCACGGCCACCCAGCGCCGGCCTTTCAGATCCATCAGCTTGCCCGCAGGGTAGAAGACCAGCATGTCGATGGCGCCGGCCAGCCCGTACACCAGCGATGCGGCTGCAGGCGCCAGGGCCAGATGGTCGGCCCACAGCGGAATGACCACCTGGCGCGAGGCGCGGACGGCGCTGACCAGCAGCACGCCCATGCCCAGGGTGAGAAACAGCCGGTGGTGGTCACGCAGAATGCCGGCGATAGACGGTGCCTCGGTCGGCAGCGGCTGGCCCGGCAGTGCCGCGGGGGCCGCCAGATCAGGCACACGCAGCCCAATGGCCGCCGCGCAGAGCACGCCCACAATGCCCACCGCAAAGGCCGCATGCAGGCCCCAAGCATGCATGGCCCAGGCGCCAATGAAGGGGCCGATGAACATGCCGATGCGCATCACGCCACCCAGGGTGGACAGCGCACGGGCGCGGTAGGACACGGGCACTGCCTCGGTCAGATAGCTTTGCCGCGCCAGGTTGTAGACCGCCTGCGACATGCCCACCATCAGGCAGCCCAGCGCAAACAGCCAGAGCTGGTGGGTGGCCAGGCAGATGGCCATGCCGATGGCGCTCCACAGGCCTGCGGCCACAATCGCCCAGCGCTCGCCCCAGCGGGCAGTGATCAGCGATGCCGGGATATTGCTCAGCAATGAGCCAATGCTGACCAGCCCCACCACCAGCGCTGCGATGGGAACCGAGGCGCCCAGATCGCGCGCCATCAGCACGATCACTGGCAGCACCGCACCTTCGCCAATGCCAAACAGCAGCGAGGGGCCAAAGGCCGCCACGGCAATGCGGCGCAGCGAGAATGCTGCGTCGCTGTCTGCAACCCGATCGGATGCGGGAGGAGGAGAGCTGGGCGTGCCCATGTTGGGGAGGAGGGGGAGCGAATCTGCGCTGACGGGCCGGTCGGTGATCGGTGCTGCTGAAAAACCGCTTCAAGCTTCAGCAGCACCGGGCCCTATTTTGCGCCTGCCTGGTGCTGGGGTGGCGCTGATGCTGTCGCAGGCAGAACTCGGCCCGCGCCGCTTATTTCAGGCTTCCCGAGAGGAAGCGTGCCAGGCGCTCGCTCTTGGGGTTGGCCAGCACCTCGCGCGGCGGGCCTTGCTCTTCGATCAGGCCCTGGTGCAGGAAGATCACGTGGTTGGAGACCTCGCGGGCAAAGCCCATCTCATGGGTGACGACCAGCATGGTGCGGCCTTCCTGGGCGAGGACCTGCATCACGCGCAGCACTTCACCGACCAGCTCGGGGTCGAGGGCCGAGGTAGGCTCGTCGAACAGCATCACCTCGGGCTCCACCGCCAGCGCGCGGGCAATGGCCACGCGCTGCTGCTGGCCGCCGCTCATGTGGTTGGGGTAGCTGTCTTCCTTGTTCTCCAGGCCCACGAGCTTGAGGTACTTGCGGGCGCGGGCGACGGCCTCGTCCTTGCTGATGCCCAGCACATGCACCGGTACTTCGATGATGTTCTGCATCACCGTCATGTGGGCCCAGAGATTGAAGTGCTGGAACACCATGGCCAGTTTGCTGCGCAGGCGCTGGAGCTGCTTGGGGTCGACCGCGTCCAGCGCGCCATTGCGGCCGGTGCGCAGTTGCAGCGCTTCGCCTGCGACGATGATCTGGCCCTGCTGTGGTTGCTCCAGCAGGTTGATGCAGCGCAGGAAGGTGCTCTTGCCCGAGCCGGAGCTGCCGATGATGCTGATCACGTCGCCAGCACAGGCATTGAGCGAGACGCCCTTGAGCACCTGGTTGCTGCCATAGCTCTTGTGGATGTCCAGTGCCTGCAGTTTGTAGTTGGATGCGTTCATATCTCGATGCTCAAATGTCTTAGGCCTTGCGCGGAGCCAGGTAGCCCAGGAAGCGGCGCTCCGCCAGGCGGAAGATGCCAATCAGGATGAAGGTGATGCACAGGTAGATCACCGCTGCGGCGATATAGGCTTCAAAGGGCAGGTAGTAGTCCGAGTACACCCGGCTGGCGGCGCCGGTCAGGTCCACCAGCGACGGTACGGTCGATGCCAGGCTGGTCGAGTGCAGCATCATCACCACTTCATTGCTGTAAGCGGGCAGCGTGCGGCGGATGGCGCTGGGCAGCACGATGCGGCGCATCAGCTGCCAGCGGCTCATGCCCATCGCGCGGGCCGCTTCCACTTCGCCCTTGTAGGTTTCGCGGATCGAGCCGGCCAGCATCTCGGCCGTGTAGGCGGCCGTGTTCAAGGTGAAGGCCAGGAAGGCGCAGAAGAAGGGCTCTTTGAAATAGGTCCAGGGCCAGACCGCATCCCAGCGCGCCTGCACCCATTCGAGCTGCGAGAAGCCGTAGTAGATCAGGTAGACCTGGATCAGCAGCGGCGTGCCGCGCATGAAATAGGTGAAGGCGCCCACGGTTTTGCGCAGCAGCCAGGAGCGGCTGACCAGGGCGAGCGCGCCCAGCAAGGCCAGCACCGCACCAATGGCCAGGCTGGAGAGCAGCAGCTTGAGGGTGGTGACCAGGCCCTCGCCGTACAGCGCAAGGGTGTCCGGCTGAAAAATGACTTCCCAGTTCATAGCTGCACCTTTTCGGTTCCCAGGCTGTAGCGCGCATTGAGGCGGCCCAGCGCCCACAGCGATACCGAGGTGTAGATCAGGTACAGCGCAGCGGTGAACAGGAAGAAGATGAACGGCTCGCGCGCAGCGGCGCTGGCCTGCTTGGCCAAATAGGTCATGTCTTGCAGGCCGATCAGGCTGACCAGCGCGGTGGCCTTGATCAGCACCAGCCAGTTATTGGTAAAGCCAGGCAGCGCATAGCGCACCATTTGCGGCAGGGTGATGCGAAAGAAGGTCTTGACCGGGCTCATGCCGAAGGCCCAGGCCGCTTCCATCTGGCCCTTGGGGATGGCCAGGATCGCGCCCCGGAAAGTTTCGGTCATGTAGGCGCCGTAGATAAAGCCGATCGTGAAGGAGCCGGCGACAAAGGGGTTGAGGTCGACGGAGCTTTCGCTGCCCATCTTCTCCAGCAAGGTATTGAGGCCGATGGCGCCGCCGTAGAAGATCAGCAGCATCATCACCAGCTCGGGGATGCCGCGCACGATGGAGGTGTAGAAGGTGGCCAGCACCACCAGCGGGCGCCGCCCTGAGAGCTTGGCACTGGCGCCCAGCAGCCCCAGCACGGTGGCAATGGCAGCCGATGCCAGCGAGACCGCCACAGTGAGCAGCGAGCCCATCAGGATCGATTGAAAGTAATCACTCATAGTTTTTGGCCTTAGGCGCGATGATTGCGGTGCGCAATCCGGCCCATGGATGGCCTGGAGTTTGCCTCAGGAAGGCGCTGCAAATAGGCCTGGCACCATGGAATTGCGGCGCGATTCATCCAGTATGAAGACTCTGGAGCAGCGCGCCGCTTGGTGTTAGCCCTGAGCAAAGGCGCCTGGGCGCCTTGCCAAGATCAGTTGCCGTAGGGATCGAAATCGAAGTACTTCTTCGCAATCGTGGCATAGGTGCCATTGCTGCGGATGGTCTTGATCGCTTCGTTGATCTGCTTTTTCAGATCGCCCTGGTTCTTGCGCATCGCAATGCCGATGCCGTCGCCGTAGTACTTGGTCTCGTACTGGTCTGGGCCCTTGTAGCCGTAGTCGGCGCCTTCGGGCTTGCGCAGGAAGCCGCCATTGACCTCGACCTTGTCGGCCACGGTGCCATCCAGACGGCCGGACTTGATGTCCAGGTAAACCTGGTCCTGGGCTTCATAAGGCACGATGGTCGCACCTGCAGGCTTGAGCTCGCCGTTGGCCCACTTCTCTTGGGTGGAGCCCTTGAGCACGCCAATCTTCAGGCCCTTGGCAGAAGCCGGGCCCTTGTATTCCACGCTCTTCTTCAGCACCACGGCGCTGGGAGTCTTGTAGTAGCGGTCGCTGAAGTCCACCACGCGGCGGCGCTCGTCGGTCATCGACATGGAGCTGACGATGACGTCATATTTCTTGGCCTGCAGGCCGGGGATCATGCTGTCCCAGACTTGTTCGACAAAGACGCACTTGCGCCTGATCTGCTCGCACACCGCCTTGGCGATGTCCACATCAAAACCGGTGACTTCGCCTTGTGGCGTTTTGAAGGTGAACGGTTCGTAGGTCGGGTCGACAGCTACTTTCAGGTCTGCAGCAAAGGCAGGGGCTGCGATAGCGGCCACTGCCAATGCGATCAAGGTTTTACGCATAGTGAATCCTCGGATCCTAATGTTGATAAGGTGGCTAGCATGCTAGTGCTTTTGCTGCCCGCCGTCGGGGTCTCAAATCGGCTTGTGGCGACCCGGCGACAGCCCTGCGCCGTGCTTTCAGGCAAAGCGGCGAGCTTGTGCGCATTATCACCAGCCTAAATGGCCATTGAGCGCAAAAATCGACGTTGAAGCGTCAATTTTTACGCCCTATCCAGGGAAACACTAATAAGTATTTGTTGTGACTGCCGTTTTGATGGCGTATTTTGCCGAAACGTTCGTGCTTACTTCTTCCAGTAACCGGGGCGGATCAGCAGGCTGTGGACGCGGTAGGGCGCCTTTTCCTCGATGCCGATGTCCATCGGCACATAGGCCTTGTCACACTGCAGCAGGTAGCTGGTGATGTAGGGCGTAGGGCTGGTCATCTGCGCGCCCACCTTGCAGCTGCCGACGCTTTGGTGCACATCGTTGAACACCTGCTTCATCTGATCGGCCGTCACCTGCTTGTTAAAGTCTTCGGTAAAGGTTTTGGAATCAGGCACGGCGGCCTTGCCTTCAAACGCGGCCAACAGCGCCTGGAAGCGCTGGGCCAGGGCCTTTTCTGCGGCCGGGTTGGGCGCGGGCGCCTGGGGTGCTGCCTCAGCGGCGGGCGGTGCGGCCGCAGGCGCTGGGCTGGCGGCCTCCTGGCTGCTCTGGGCCTGGGCAGCCAAAGCGGCGCAGGCCAAAGTGGTGGACAACAGGGCGTGGCGGGACATACGGTGCATGCGGTTTTCCTTGGTGTGGTTTTGCATCGGGCCATCCTAGGCGCTGCAGCAGCGCTGGTGGTAACACTTGGTGTTCAGATGCAGGGGGATGAACGGGGGCGCAGTAGGCCTTTTAGAGGCAGGTCCTGCAGTCTTAACGGGCGAGCAGCCAATCGGGTGCACAAGTCGATCTGCGCGGTCTCTTCACTGTGCACCTTCACCACTGCAATCACGCGCCGTCCAATGCCGTAAGACAGACTGAGAATTGGCCTACATAGTCAGTCGATGCAAAACCGGGCCAGGCCAGCATCCATGCGCTTTTGCGGCGCACGCATGCGGCTTGGCGCGGCCCGCTTTCATCTTGGCGACCCGGTTTGGGCGGGCTTGCGGCTAAGGTGTCGCGCAATGATATGCAAACCCTGAAGGACATCGAGATGAATGGCGCACATAGTCTGGTCAAGACTTTGCTGGCGGCAGGTGTGGACACCTGCTTTGCAAACCCCGGCACCAGCGAGATGCACTTTGTAGCAGCTTTGGACCAGATACCGGGCATGCACTGCGTGCTGGGCCTGCAAGAGAACGTGGTGACCGGCATGGCCGATGGCTACTACCGCATGGCGCGCAAGCCCGCCTGCACCCTGCTGCACTGCGGCCCGGGTTTGGCCAATGGCCTAGCCAACCTGCACAATGCCCGGCGCGCGCGCAGCGGCATCGTCAATATCGTCGGCGACCAGGCCACCTACCACCGGCCTTTTGATGCGCCGCTGACGGCCGACACCGATGGCCTGGCCCGCACGGTATCGGCCTGGGTGCATACCAGCACCCACAGTGCGGACCTTGGCCAGGATGCCGCGATGGCGGTGCGTGCCGCCTCGGCCTTTCCCGGCCAGATCGCCAGCCTGATCCTGCCGGCCAATGTCTCATGGGACGAGGGCGGCGTGGTGGCCCAGCCGCTGCCGGTGCCTGCGCCGCCAGCGGTGGATGGCCAGGTGATTGATGGTGTAGCAAGGGTGCTGCGCCAGGCCGGCGGCAAGGCCTTGATTTTGCTGTCTGGCGCGGCAGTATTTGCGCCGGCCCAGGCGCTGGTGTGGCGGCTGGCGCAGGCCAGCGGCGCGGCCGTGCTGGCCGAGTACGGCGCATCGCACCTGCAGCGCGGCCAAGGCCGCATGGCGCTGGAGCGCGTGCCCTATGGCATGGAGGCCGCGATCAAGACCCTGGCCCGGTTTGAGCACATCATCCTGGTGGGGGCCAAGCCGCCGGTGGGCTTTTTTGCCTACCCGGGCATGCCATCCACCCAGTACCCGGACAGCGCCCAGCTGCATGTGCTGACGCGCCCCGAGCAGGAGCCAATGACGGCATTGCAGGCCCTGGTTGATGCACTGCAGGCGCCGCAGGCCGCCATACCCGATGCCGGCCCCCGGCCCGAGGCGGCGACCGGCGCCCCCACGCCTGAGGGCCTGGCCCGCACCGTGGCGGCGCTGATGCCCGAGGGCGCCATCGTCTCGGACGAGAGCATCTCGTACGGCCGGGGTTTTTACCCGCACACCCATGCCGCGCCGGCGCATGACTGGCTGCACCTGGCAGGCGGCGCGATTGGGGATGGCATGCCGGTCGCGACGGGCGCCGCCATCGGCGCGGGCAAACAGCGCCGGGTGATCAACCTGCAGGCCGATGGCTCTGCGATGTATTCGCTGCAATCGCTGTGGACGCAGGCGCGCGAGCAGCTGCCTGTCACCACCATCGTGCTGAACAACAGCCGCTACAACATCCTGATTGGCGAATACAAGGGCGTGGGCGCCACGCCGGGCGCCACCGCCATGCAGATGCTGGACCTGGGCAACCCATCGATCGGCTGGGTGAAACTGGCCGAAGGCATGGGCGTGGAAGCGGCGCGGGCCACCAGCATGGAAGAGTGCGCCAGGCTGATGCAGGCCAGCTTTGCCCAACCTGGCCCTTTTTTGATTGAACTGATAATTTAATAAATTCTGAAAGTTCAACTTTGGATCTCACCTACACTGCTGCCTGACCATGCTCCAACGCCTGCGCAGCCGCCCCCGCTTTTCCGCCCTGATCACGGCGGTTTTTGCGTTGCTGCTGCTGGTGGCATCGGTGGCGGGTGTGCAGGTGCGCGTGCTGGCGCAGCCGATGGCGGCGGCGTTGGCGGACGATGTCTGCAGCGTCAATGCGCCGGCGCTGGATCTGGCGCTGGCCCATGCCGATCACCAGACCTCCGATGATCTCCTGGCCGATAGCGGCGTAAACCATGCCGACCACAGCGCGCACACTGCCCACGGCGCCGATTGTGTGCTCTGTATCGCCATGGCGCTGCCGCAGGCCTTTGCCGCCGATGTGCACCGGACAGCGGCCCCTGCCTTCCACCACCAATGGCAGGCCCAGACAGCGCACAGCCTCCACGCGCCGGGCGCGCCACTGCCTGCGCGCGGACCACCACCTGTCCTCGTCTAAGTGTTGATGCCGCAGTGATGCTGCTGCCAGCTCTGCGCTTTGCGTGCGGAGGGCAGTGCTTCAGCCTCTGCGGCCCATGGGCCTTTTCGCCATGCTTTTGATGCCTGCTTGGACTGCCTTGGCTGCAGCCGGCTGGGCATGGCTGCGAGCGCCTCCACCACCTATATGCAAGCTGCTGCGCCCTGCAGCGCTTGCTGCGAGAGACCTTGATGACTTCCTACTTTTTGGAGGCAGCGCCCGACCTGCGCCTGCCTGCCCCGCCGCGCGCCCGCTTGCAGCGACCGCAGATGGCGCTATCTGTACTGATGTTGGCGACCAGTGCTGCCTGGGCGCAGATGCCGGCAACGGCCGATGCCCCTGTGCTTGCTGCGGCCAGCGCGCCTGAGATCAGCCTGCAGGAGACCGTGGTGACTGCGGTGCATGAGCATTCGCCGTTGCAGGTGGTGGCCGACCCCAAGCAGCCGCGCCAGCCGGTGCCGGCCAGCGATGCGGCCGACTACCTCAAGAGCATTCCGGGCTTTTCGGCGATCCGCAGCGGTGGCTCCAACAGCGACCCGGTGTTCCGGGGCCAGTTTGGCTCGCGCCTGCCGATCCTGACCAATGGCCAAACCTTGCTAGGTGCATGCCCGGCGCGCATGGATTCGCCCAGCTCCTATATATCGCCCGAGACCTACGATGTGCTGACGGTGGTCAAAGGCCCGCAGACGGTGATCTGGGGGCCGGGCGCATCGGCAGGGGTGGTGCGTTTTGACCGCGAAAGGCCTGCATTGGACAGCGGCCAGGTGCGCCTGTCTGCCAGCCTGCAAGGCGGCACGGCCGCGCGCAGCGACCAGAACATCGACCTGCTGGCCGGCAATGCCGAGTACTACGTTCGCCTCACGGCCAACCATTCGCAAAGCAAGGACTACCGCGACGGCGATGGCCAGCGCGTGCCCTCGCACTGGGACAAATGGAACACCGATGTGGCGATTGGCTGGACGCCCGATGCCAACACCTGGCTGGAGCTGAGCGCCGGCCAAGGCGATGGCGAGGCGCGCTATGGCGGCCGGGGCATGGATGGCACCCAGTTCAAGCGCGAAAGCTATGGCCTGCGGCTGGAGAAAAAGAACCTGAGCGAGCGATTGACCAAGCTGGAAGCGCAGCTGTACTACCACCGCGCCGACCATGTGATGGACAACTTCAGCCTGCGGCCCTTTGTGCCGGAGGGAGGCATGTCCATGCCGATGGCGGCCAATGTGCGGCGCACCACCACTGGTATGCGGGTGGCCACCACCTGGCAGCTGGGCCCGCACACCGAAGCGGTGCTGGGCGTGGATGCCATGGGCAGCCCGCACGACAGCCGCTCGGGCACGGAGATGCTGTCCTACCGCAACAAGCCTTGGGAGCGGGATGCGAAGTTCAGCAACCAGGGGCTGTTTGCGCAGGCCACGCAGCACCTGGGCAGCGAGGACAAACTGGTGGCCGGCCTGCGGCTGGACCGGGCACAGGCCTGGCGCTACCCCAGCGACAGGGGCATGGGCGGCATGGATGGCATGGGTGATATGGGTTCGATGGGGGGCATGCAGGCCATGGCCGGCATGGAAGGCAGCATGGCCGCCACGGCCAGCAACCACCGCGAACGCAGCGCCATGCCCAGTGGTTTTCTGCGCTGGGAGCGCGCCCGCGCCGATGGCAGCACGCTCTATGCCGGCATTGGCCATGTACAGCGCTTTCCGGATTACTGGGAACTGATATCGCCCAGCAACAGCGCCGCAGACCAAGGTGATGCCTTCAACCGCCTGCGGCCGGAGAAAACCACGCAGATCGATGTGGGCGCGAGCTGGAAGTGCGCAGACTGGTTGCTCTGGACCTCCGCCTATGTCGGCCAGGTGCAGGACTATCTGCTGTTTGACTATGCCGGCATGGCCTCCAACGTGCGCAATGTGCAGGCGCGCACCGCCGGTGCAGAACTCGGTGGCAGCTACCAGCTGACCCCCGGCCTGACCGCCCAGGCCACCATGGCCTACAGCTGGGCCCGCAACCGCAGCGATGGCAAGCCCTTGCCACAGGTGCCACCGCTGGAGGCCAAGCTGGGCTTGGATTATCGCCAGGGCCCCTGGAGCGCTGGCGCGCTGTGGCGTCTGGTTGCTGCCCAGCACCGCTATGCCATGGGCCAGGGCAATGTCGTGGGCCAGGATCTGGGGCCCAGCGCCGGGTTTGGGGTGTTGTCGCTCAATGCCGGCTACAAGATCAGCGAGCAGCTGCGCCTGACTGCCGGAATCGACAATGTCTTTGGCAAGACCTATGCCGAGCACCTGAACCTGGCCGGCAATGCGGGCTTTGGCTTTCCCGGCGGGGTGCGCATCAACGAGCCGGGGCGCACCTTGTGGCTGCGGGGCGACTTCAAGTTCTGATGTGGGCCTGCGCCGCTGCCTGCTAGGTGCTGGCGGCGGCGCGGCGGCTTTGTACCAGTTACAGCGGTACGCGCAAGAAAAGCACAATCACAACGCCCAGCGCCAGATTTAGCGCCACCAGCTGGCGAATCTGGCCCAGGGCCTTGCCGCCTGCAGGCCAGTCCTTGGCGTTGACGGCCTGGTCCAGCCGCTTGAACAGCGCAAAACGGATGTGGCCAAAGACGGCCATCATTGCCAGGCCCAGCACGGCCATCACCATCCAGGAGACGGGCATGCTGAATTGGGCACCGGCCTGCGCGGCCATCTTATGAACCAGGCCCATCATGCCGATCCCCGACAGCAGCACGGCCGCGATGATGACCAGCACCACGGCAAAAAAGCGTTGGAGCACATCGCGCATCAGCACCAGGCGCTGGGGTGGCTCCAGCTGTTGCAGGGCGGGGCGCAGAAAGAAATGCGCAAAGGCCATGCCGCCCAGCCAGACGATGATGGACAGCAGGTGCACGGTTTTGAGAATGATGTAGAGCATCGGGGGCGGAATATTGTGGTGTGGGGATGCGCTATGGTACGCGCCAAGCCGCGCCGGCTGGGGTGCGGGCCTGCTTTAAAAAATACCCATGCTGATGCCTGCGGCCATGGCCTCGCCCAGCTCGCGGCAGCGCTGCAGATCGTCTGCGCCAATCTGTTTGGTCGCCGCAATGGCCTCGGGCGTTTGGGCATGGGTGCAAACAATCAGCGGCTCTGCGATGGGCTTGAGCCGCCAGCCGGTGGCGATGCGGGCGATCTGCCTTGCCGCATTGCTGCCATCGCTGCCGGCGCAGACAAGGCTGGCATAGGGGCGGCCCTGGATGCGATCGAGCGCCGGGTAGTAGCTGCGGTCAAAAAAGTCCTTCATCAGCCCGCTCATAGCAGCCAGGTTCTCGGGGCAGACAAACAGGTAGCCACTGGCGGCCAGCAGGTCGGCCGGCCCGGCATCGGGTGCGCAGAGCAGGCGCACCTGCACACCTGCCTGGCTGGTGGCCGCCGCGCGCGCGGCCTCGGCCATCTGGCGGCTGCCGTCCGTGTGGCTGTGGTAGACGATCAGGAGTTGGGGGCTGTCCATGGCCGCAAGCATAGTGGCAAAGGCGGCTGTCATGTGCAGGACGCGGGGCCATGCCAGGGGCTGCGCTGCATGCTAGATTGGCTGATCGCTATTCGAGGCTTGGCCACAAGGCATACGACCATGAACGACCTGTTTGAACGCATCTCCACCAGCTTTCATGCCCAAGGGCTGATGCAGACCCTGGGCGCGAGCCTGCTGTCCGTGCAGCCGGGGGAGGTGCAGATTGCGCTGCCCTACCAAAAGGCGCTGTCGCAGCAGCATGGTTTTTTGCATGCTGGTGCCGTCAGCAGTGTGGTGGACAGCGCAGCGGGCTATGCAGCACTGACGGTGGCGGCCGAGGGCTATGAGGTGGTCACGGCCGAGTTCAAGATCAACCTGATGCGCCCGGCGATTGGCGAGCGCTTTGTCGCCATCGGCAAGGTGGTGAATGCCGGCAAGCTGCTGACAGTGTGCAGCGGCGAGGTGCTGGCCTATGGCGCAGATGCTGCAGTAGCGCCCAAGGTGGTGGCGCTGCTGCAGGCGACGATTGTCAATGTGAAGTACTGAGGCGGCTTACCAGCCAGCCACGTTGGGGCGGCTTGCTGGTGCGGCGTCAGGCTGCGCTCAATCCTGCCACTGGAACAGCGGCGGCTGCTTGCCGACGAAGCGGGCAATGGCCTCCTGGTGGAAGGCGCTTTCGCGGCACAGCGTCTGGGCGAGTGCTTCTTGCTGGTAGATCTCGTCGCGCTGGGTCTCAAACGCGCGGTTCATCACGCGTTTGGTGTAGCCCATGGCGTCGGTCGGTGCGCTGGCAAAGCGCTCGGCAAAGGCCAGCGCATCGGCGAGCACGTCTTCGCTGCCGATCTTGTAGACCATGCCCATCTGCTGGGCCTCGGGGGCGGCAACGACGCGGGCGGTAAAGGCCAGCTCCTTGGCGGCCTGCAGGCCCACCAGGCGCGGCAGCAAATACATGCCGGCCAGGTCAGGCACAAAGCCGATCTTGGCAAACACGCAGCAGAACTTGGCAGAGGGTGCCGCCAACACAAAATCACCCGCCAGCGCCAGCGACAGGCCGGCGCCAAAGGCGCTGCCCTGCACGGCAGTGATGACGGGCTTTTCCATGTCCAGCAACTCATCAAACCAGCGGTGCAGGCCCAGCATGCGGTTGCGGCTGTCAAACACATCCTGCTTGCCGGCCACGGCGGCCTGCATGCTCTTGATATCGCCACCGGCGCAGAAATGGCCACCGGCACCCGTCAGCACCACCGCCTTGATGGCACGGTCATCGCGCACTTGGGGGATCAGGCGTGTGAAATCCTCGCGCATCTGCTCGTCGAGTGCATTGCGGGCCTGGGGGCGGTTCATCGTCAGCACGGCGGTGGTGCCATGCATGCTCAGGGTCAGGGCGGTCATATCAGTCGGTTTTCAAAATAAAGCGGTAAGGCGGGCCAGCGGCGGGAGCGGGGGTTATTCGGCACGGATGCCCAGTTTCTGGGCCACCGGTATCCAGCGTTCGCGCTCCGAGGCCACGAACTGCCCCCATTCTGCGGTGCTGCCCGCCATCGGCTGCGCACCTATGCGACGCAGGCGCTCCTGCACCTCAGGCTTGGCGAGGGACTGGTGGATGGCGCGGGCCATGCGCGCCACCGCGTCGGCCGGTGTGCCGCTGCGGGCCACCACGCCAAACCAGGCGCTGGCCTCGGTGTCGCCAAAACCCAGCTCGGCCAGGGTGGGCACCTGGGGCAGCGCTGCAAAACGCTGCTTGTCCAGCAGCGCCAGCGGCACGATGCGCCCGCCCATCGCCTGCTGCATGCACGAGGGCAGCGCGTCGAACATGATGTCCACATTGCCGCCCATCATGCTGGTGATGGCCGGCGCGCTGCCGGAGAACGGCACATGGGTGACCTGGAAACCCATGCGCTCGCTGGCGTATTCGCCCGCCAGATGGGTGATGTTGCCGCTGCCGGCCGAGCCCATGCTGAGCGTCTTGCCCTGGCGCTGTGCCTGCTGGGCCAGTGCGATCAGCGCGCGCAGATCGCTGGCGCCCAGGTCCTTGCGGGTGACCAGCAGCAAAGGCGCCTTGCCCAGGCCTGCGACGGGTACAAAATCCTTGACCGGGTCGTAGCTCATCTTGGTGTAGATGGCGCTGTTGATGACCAGTGGCGCATTGGAGCCGACAAAGAAGGTGAGCCCATCGGCGGGGGCGCGCAATGCCGTCTCGGCCGCAATCATGCCAGCGGCGCCGGCCTTGTTCTCGATGACGATGGGCTGGCCTGTGCTCTGGCCTACATCCTGGGCGACGATGCGGGTGATCTGGTCGGCTGCACCGCCTGCGGGGTAGGGCACGACCCAGCGCAAGGGGGCATCGGCTGCGCGTGCCAGCCAGGGGCTGGCCAGGCTGGCAGCCGCGCCGCATTGCACAAGGCGGTGGTGGAACTGGCGTCGGGATACGGGCATCAACTGTCTCCTAGGCAGCATCTAGTTATGGGCATGTGGGGCGCTGCCTGCCCCAGCATCCATGCAGGCTAGGGCCGTTTTTGGGCAGCGTCCAATACCAAATTGCACTCAGCTGATATGCAGTCGCATGCGGGCTTTGACCGTATGCTGGGCGGCCATACCTAGCGTGCACAGCGCTGACTGCATCGAGACCTACCGGAACCAGGAGCCTTTTCCATGACTGCATTTTTGAACTACGAACAGCAAGGCCATGTCGTCACCCTGACGATGTGCCAGCCCGAGCGCCGCAACCCGCTGACCGGCAACACGGCGGTGGCCGAGATCCTGGCCGCCTGCGAGAAGATTGCGGCCGACAGCAGCGTGCGTGCAGTGATCCTGACGGGCGAGGGCCCAGCGTTCTCGTCGGGTGGCGACATCAAGACCATGCAGCAGCAGTCCTTTGGCGATGTGGATGGCATGCGCATCCGCCACGACTACCGCAGTGGCATCCAGCGCCTGCCGCTGGCGCTGTTCAACCTGGAAGTACCCACCATCGCCGCCATCAACGGTGCGGCGGTGGGCGCGGGCCTGGACCTGGCCTGCATGTGCGATCTGCGCGTGGCATCGGACAAGGCCAAGTTTGCCGAGAGCTTTGTGAAGATGGGCATCATCCCCGGCGACGGCGGTGCCTGGCTGCTGCCCCGGGTGATTGGCATGGCGCGCGCGGCCGAGCTGTCGCTGACCGGCCGCATGATCGATGCCGCTACCGCCTTGCAGTGGGGGCTGGTGTCGCAAGTGGTGCCGCCCGAGGAGCTGCTGAACGCCGCCAATGCCTTGGCCAGCGAGATTGCCGCCAACCCGCCGCAGGTCACCCGCATGACCAAGAAGCTGATGCGCGAAGGCATGCACCAGAGCCTGGCTTCGTTGTTGGAGCTGTCGGCTGCCTACCAGGCACTGGCGCACCAGACGGCGGACCACCGTGAAGCCGTGAGCGCCTTCCTGGAAAAGCGCACGCCAGAGTTCAAGGGCTAAGTCGCCGTTCGCCCGCTAGCCAAAAGCTTGTTGTATTTGCCGGGCCAGCTGCAGGGCCTGTGCCTCGCTGCTGATATTGGCAAAACCCATCAACAGGCCTTGGCGCGGCGCGGCATCGATATACCAGCGCGACAGCGGATGCGTGGCCAGGCCCAACACGCGGGCGCGCTGGGCCACCAGGCTGTCGTTGTCGCTGTCCCGAATCTGCCCGAGCAGATGCAGACCGCCGGGCTGCAGGTCAATGCGCAGTCGATCGCCCAGCACCTGCTGAAAACTGCGCTGCGCCACCGCGCGGCGCTCGGCATACAGCAGCCGCATCTTCTTGAGGTGGCGCGCAAAGTGGCCCTGGGCCATGAAGTCGGCCACGCTGGCCTGCAGCAGATAGGGGCAGCCGGCATTGAGGTTGGAGCTGACGGCCTGAAAGCGTGGCACCACCTCCAGCGGCACTACCGCGTAGGCCAGGCGCAGGCCGGGAAACATCACCTTGCTGAAGGTGCCGGCGTAGATCACGCGGTCCTGCCGGTCCAGGCTTTTGAGGGCGGGCAGGGGCCGGCCCTGGTAGCGGAACTCGCTGTCGTAGTCGTCTTCGATGATCCAGCTGCCGGCCTCTCGCGCCCAATCCAGTAGCGCCATGCGCCGCTCCAGCGACAGGGTGACGCCCAGCGGGCTTTGGTGCGAAGGCGTGACCATCGCAAACCGGGCATAGGGGCTCAGCTTCCGGCCCGCCTCCACCTGCATACCCTGGGCATCGACCGGCACCGGCACGATCTGCACGGCGGCATTCTGCAAAAACGGGCGGGCCAGGATATAGCCCGGGTCCTCAAACCAGAACGCATCGCCGGGGCTGGCCAGGCTGCGCAGGCTTAGCTCCAAGGTATTGCGCAGGCCGGTGGTGATAAACACCTGCTCGGGCACGCAGGTGACGCCGCGCGACACCGCCAGGTAGGCCGCAATGCGCTGGCGCAGCTCCTCATCGCCCTGCGGGTTGGGGTAGGCCAGGCGGTAGGGCTCGCTGCTGCGCAGGCGGTGGGTGACCAGCCGGTTCCAGACCTTGCGCGGAAAAGCATCAATCGCTGGCAGCCCCAGCTGCAGCGGCCGGGGCTGCAGGCCATCGTAGTCGACGATGTGGGTGGCCGGTGGCTGTGCAACGGCTTGCGGCGCCATTGCGGACGCGGCGGGGGGCAGGCCCGGTGATATGACCGTGCCCGCCGCCCCACGTACCTGGAAATAGCCTTCATCGGCCAGGATGCGGTAGGCCAGATCGACGGTGCCGCGCGACAGGTTCAGCTCGGCCGCCAACGCCCGTGCAGCAGGCACCCGGTCGCCTGCGCGCAGATGGCCTTGTGCAATGGCGGTCTTGAAGCGCTGGCAGATCTGCAGGTACATGGGCAGCTGCAGGCTGCGGTCTACCTGCAGCTGCAGCGCGTTTACGGGGAGGGTGGGGTCGGACATGCAGGCACTCCTACTATCTTGGCCTAGTCATTTTTGCATTTCTTGGCTCTTTTGGCTTGGCCAAGACCATCGCATACTGGCTACCAGCAACGGAATTCACCGACGCAACCCTGGATGGAGATAGATATGCAAACCCGACTCGACTTCTACACCGCTGACCCCGCCATCATGAAAGCGCTGCTGGGCGTGGAAAACCAGATTGCAAAAGGCAGCCTGGACATTCTGCTCAAGGAGCTGGTACGCCTGCGCGCCTCGCAGATCAATGGCTGTGCCTTTTGCCTGGACATGCATGTGACCGATGCGGTAAAGGCCGGCGAATCCAGCCGCCGCCTGGCGACCGTTGCCGCTTGGCGCGAGACCCCTTTCTTCAGCGACCGTGAGCGCGCTGCGCTGGCGTGGACCGAGGCGCTGACCCTTGTCTCGCACGACCATGTGCCCGATGCTGTCTGGGAAGCTGTGCGCCCCCACTTCAGCGATGCCGAGCTGATGGAGCTGACCGCTGTGATCACCTCGATCAACAGCTGGAACCGCTTTGCGATCGCCTTTCGCAAGATGCCCGTTTAAGAAGCAAGCTCCCGGCACGGCGCAAGGCGGCCTATGAAAATCCTGGTTCTGGGCGGCTGCAAGCCGCTGGGCACGAAAGTGGTCAGCAATCTACGGCAGCTGGGCTACCCGGTGGTCGCCGATGCAGACCCCAGGCTGCCAGCAGCGCTGCATGGCATTGAAGTGCTGATCGATCTGCGCGAGCCACCTGTGGTGGATACGGCTGATGCGCTGGAGGATTGGGCGCGCGCATGCCGGCAGCTGAATGCCGCCATCGCTGCTGCCGCTGTGGCGCACCATATTGCGCTGTCTGCCTTGGGTGTGCCACGCTTGCAGAGCAGCAATTACTACCAGGCCCTGGCGCTGCGAGAGCAGCTGATCCAGGCAGGCAGTACGCCTTTTACCGTGTTGCGTGCGGCACCCTTGTACGAAAGCCTGGCGCAGCTGGCACACAACGGCGCAGCCGCTGCCGAGCTAACGATACCCGTGGCGCAGATGCAGCCAATGGCGGCAGAGGATTTGGCGATGCTGGTGGCCGATGCCGCGCTGGCGCGGCCTTTGGTGGGCTGCATGAACGTGGCCGGCCCCCAGAAGGTGGCGATGGCCGACTGGGTGCAGCAGTACCTGCGCCTGCAAGGCGATGCACGGACGGTGCAGGGCGATGCAGATCTGCCTTACCGAGGCGCGCTGCTGGACGATGACTGCCTGGTTCCCGTAGGACCAGCACGCTTGGGGCGAACCACGCTCGCCGCCTGGGTCTGCAAATCCCGGGTGGTTTGATGCCGTAGAACTTTGCGGAATCTGCCCACCTTGGCCTAATTTTTTAAACGATTGGACAAACCATGACCCGTACCTTGCTCTTGAACTGTGGCCCACATGGCCAGGCCAGCCATGGCTACCAACTGGCGACCGACATGCTGGCAGAGCTGGGACTTGCGCAGCAGCCGCTGCTGGAGCGCGATCTGGTGGCGACCCCCATACCGCCGATCAGCCGTGACTATGCGCTGGCAATCACCTCGAATGCGAACGCGGATGCGCCCGCGCTGGCCTGGTCGGAAATGCTGATCAAAGAGCTGGAAGACAGCGATCTGCTGATGATTTTGACCCCCATGCACAACTTTGCGGTGCCGGCCACGCTCAAGCTCTGGCTCGACCAGGTGATCCGCATCCACCGCAGCTTTGCATCGACGCCCGAAGGCAAGATCGGCTTGATGAAGGACCGGCCCACCTTGGTGTTGGTCAGTTCAGGCGGCTTCCATGCAGGTCCAAAGGCGCGTCAGGAGGACTTTTTGACGCCTTACCTGCGTTATGCGCTGGCCTCCATCGGCATCCGCAATGTGCATTTTGTGTTGCTGCAAGGTCTGGTGTTTGGGCCCGATGCGGTGGCTGCTGCAGTGGATGGCGCGAGGGATGCCTTGCGCGAGCAGCTGGCGCCTTTCAAACAGCTGGCGTTGGAGGCTGCTGCTGCCGCGCGTTGAGCGAACGGCAGACGAGAAAAAGCCGCCGGCAGTGCGGCGGCTGTCATCGCTTAGTGGCCGTGAGCAGCTGGTTGAAGGCTGAGCGCCGAAGGCGCCGGGTTGGCGCATGGTCCAGTAGGGCGATAACGACCAATGCGCTCAGCGCCGACCTTGCCGCAGCATGCCAATCTTGCTGCTCCCATTCCTGATGCCATCACCAGCAGCCATGCAACTGCCAGCAGGCTGGCCACAACGCACCAGCCCGGGCTTGGCACCGGCTTAAACCGCGTGCAGATGTTCCAGCCGCTCCAGGCGTTCGAGCTCGGCACAGATATCGGCCATGCTGCCCGACATGGCCCAGCGCATACCCTTTTGGCGGTGCAGGCTGGCCGGTTGCGCCCAGTACATCTTGATGGGCGCATCATTGGCGGCCTGGGCGCTGCAGCGCTGTACGGAGAGGAAGGGGCGGGTGTGGGACTGGGCACCTACCGAGAGGCGGCGGCGCGCAGCGGGTTTGCGCGGCAGGCGGATGCGGTCAATGGGGCGCTGTACGGGGGCCTCATCGGCAGGGCTGTCCACCCCTGGCTGAGCGTTGGGGCCATCGAGCAGGCTCAGTTGCTGCACGGCACCGCGCTGTGCTGCAGCACTGGAGGCGGTGGCAAAGCAATGCACCTGGGCAGCAAGCTGGCCGTCATTGGCGGCGCCATGGCCTGGGCGACGGCGGCTGTTGCGCACGATGGCGCGTTGGATGGACTGGAACCAGGGCAGGCCAGCGACGAGGGAAAAGGGCGCAAGCGCGCGCAATGCATCTGCTACGAGCATGGGAGACTCCTTGGTGTACGGCTGACAGCAGGATTGCGCAAGGCGAGCGCATTCCCCAGGGTTGTGGGCCGGGTGCCCACAACGCCCGCTACCTGGGGTTGCGCAGAAAGGGAAGGGCCAAAGTGGCCGAATTGGCCGGAAGGGCCGCTAGGCCTAGTTCAGCATCGTGTTGCGGATCAGGCCAACAGCGATGCCTTCGATCTCGAAGGGCTCGCCCGGCTGCACGATGATGGGCAGGTAATCGGGGTTTTCGGCCAGCAGCTCGATGCCATCCTTGGTGCGCTGCAGGCGCTTGACGGTGACGTCATCGCCCAGGCGCGCGACGATGATCTGGCCGTTGCGGGCCTCGCGGGTGGCTTTGACGGCCAGCAGATCGCCATCGATGATGCCGATATCGCGCATCGACATACCGCGCACCTTGAGCAGGTAATCAGGCTGCTGCTGGAACAGGCCGCCCTCCACGGTATAGGTTTGGTCGACATGCTCTTGCGCCAGGATGGGCGAACCGGCAGAGACGCGGCCGATCAGCGGCAGGGCCAGCTGGGCCAGCTCTTGCACCACACGGCCCAGGCCGGCGGTGGCGTTGGACACGCCTGCCAGCGGCGACGAAAAACGCGTGCCGCGCGCCGCATTGATGGAACGCACGGTATCGCTTTGCAGGCGAATCCCACGGGAGGTACCGCTGACCAGCTCGATCACGCCCTTGCGGGCCAGCGCCTTGAGGTGGTCTTCTGCCGAATTGGCCGATTTGAAGCCCAGCTTGCTGGCGATCTCGGCGCGCGTTGGCGGGGCGCCGGTGCGCGAAATGGCGGTCTGGATCAGGTCCAGAATTTCTTGTTGGCGCGCGGTCAGTTTGGGATGGTCTCGCATAAGATCTCCGTGTGATCTGCGGTGCGGGGCAGAAGCCGAGCTACTGTGCATCCCAACACCTGTATATCAATCCAGTACCTGTATTTTTAACCAGTTTTTTGCAGGAGGCAAGCCTTGCAGCCAAAAATTTTGATCATTGGCACCGGCGGCACCATCGCCGGCATGGCCGATGACGCCGAGAAACCCGGCCAATACCGCGCAGCCCAGCTGTCCATTGCGGCCTTGCTGGCGGGTGTGAGCGGCATCGATACAGCTGCGGCAGGCCCGCTGGACGCCGTCCAGATAGCGCAAATTGATAGCAAGGACATGAACGACGAGGTCTGGCATGCGCTGCTCAAGACCTGCGATGCCGCGATGCGCGATGAGACGGTGCGTGCTGTTGTTATCACCCACGGAACCGACACGCTCGAAGAGACCGCCTGGTTCCTGCATTGCGTTTTAGGGCGCCTGGCCAAGCCGGTGGTGCTGACCTGCGCGATGCGCCCGGCCAATGCCTTGATGCCCGATGGGCCGCAAAACCTCAAGGATGCCGTGGCCGCCGCAGCGGCGCTGGATGCGGATGGCCAACCGCTGCTGCGTGAGGTGGTCGCCGTGACCGGGGGGGGCGAGCTGCACAGCGCGCGCTGGTTGCAAAAGCTGCATCCGCACCGCCTGCTGGCCTTTTCATCGGGCGAGCAGGGCCCTCTGGGCTGGGTGGATGGCACGAACGTGCGCTTGCGCCATGGCTATGCGCCCCAGGCAGCAGATACTGCGGGCGACTACAGCGGCAGCGCCTGGCTGGCTGCCTTGCCCGCGCCGGCCAGCACGCCCTGGCCTTGGGTGGATATCGTCACCAGCCATGCCGGTGTGCGCCCCGGCCTGGTGGAAGCCCTGCAGGCCCAGGGCCTGGATGGCCTGGTGGTGGCAACCACCGGCAATGGCACCGTGCATGAGGTGCTGCTGGATGCCATGGCGCGCGTACGCCAGCAAGGCCTGCCGGTGTGGCGCAGCAGCCGCTGCAGCGATGGCCTGATCAGCGATGCGGTGTTGCCCGGGGTGGCCGACCTGGACAAAGACCTGGCTGTGGCCTTGACACCCTACAAATGCCGGGTCAGCTTGCAGTTGGCGCTGCTGCAGGCGCGATTGAAAATCTGAGTATCAGCATTGGCAACGGCGGCAGTTGCCTATTCGCTCATTGCTGAGTAGACGGGCATAAAAAAGCCACTGTCGCAAGACAGTGGCTTAGTAGATTAAGCAGAGTTGCTTATCAGGCCTGCAGGGCGGCAATCGCGCGCTGCGTGATCTCTTCGACCGAGCCCATGCCGCTGATGGCGCGGTACTTGGGGGCAGCGGCCGGGTCTTGTGCAGCCCAGTTGCTGTAGTAATCGACGAGGGGGCGGGTCTGGTTGCTGTAGACGTCCAGGCGCTTCTTGACGGTTTCTTCCTTGTCGTCTTCGCGCTGCACCAGGGGCTCGCCGGTCACATCGTCCAGGCCTTCGGTTTTGGGCGGGTTGAACTTGACGTGGTAGGTGCGGCCCGATGCGGGGTGGCTGCGGCGGCCACTCATGCGCTCGATGATGGCTTCAAACGGCACATCGATTTCCAGCACGTAGTCGAGCTTGACACCTGCCGCCTTCATCGCGTCGGCCTGGGGGATCGTGCGGGGGAAGCCGTCAAACAGGAAGCCATTGGCGCAGTCGGCCTGGGCAATGCGTTCCTTGACCAGGTTGATGATCAGATCGTCGCTGACCAGCTGACCAGCATCCATCACGGCCTTGGCCTGCAGGCCCAGCGGCGTGCCAGCCTTGACCGCTGCGCGCAGCATGTCGCCGGTGGAAATCTGAGGAATACCGTATTTTTGGCAGATGAAGGCAGCTTGCGTACCTTTGCCGGCGCCGGGTGCTCCCAAAAGAATTAATTTCATGGCGGTCCTTGGAGAATAAAAAACTTGCACGGCAAAAGCGGGCACTGAAGCCCGCTTTTACGCAAAAAAACTGGGCTTGAGCATATCACGCATCAGGGGATTGTCAGCGAACTGGGCACCAATACCGTGTCTCGGCTGCGCAAGGCAGGCATGCTGCGCCTTTTTGCTTACGGTGTGCTTGCAGCAGGGGCGATGGTGGCGCATGGCTGGCACGCGGGTTACATCACCGCGCCGAGCAGCTGTCGCACACGCACCAGATCCTCGGGGGTGTCCACGCCGGAGCCGGGGATCTGACGGGTCACATGCACAGCAATACGGTAACCATGCCAGATTGCGCGCAGCTGCTCCAGCATCTCGATCTGCTCGGTAGGCGCCTGGCTGAGCGTGGGAAAGGTATGCAAAAACTGGGCGCGGTAGCTGTAGATGCCCATATGGTGCAGCGGCGCAAAGCCGGGCGTGCCGGTGGTGCCGGGGTTCTTCCACCAGGCCATATTGACAAAATCGCGTCCCCACGGGATAGGCGCGCGGCTGAAATAACTGGCCAGGCCCTGTGCATCGAGCACCACCTTGACCACATTCGGGCTGAGCAGCGATTCCAGATCGGCCATCGGATGGGCGACGGTGCCCATGCTGGCCTCGGGCCGCTCGCTGAGCAGCGCGGCGACCGCATCGATCAGCGCTGGCGCGATCAAGGGCTCGTCCCCTTGCACATTCACCACGATGTCATCGCCACCCAGTTGCAGCAGGCTGCAGGCCTCGGCCAGACGGTCGCTGCCGCTGGGGTGGTTGGGCGAGGTCATCACCGCTTGTACGCCATGCTTTTTGCAGGCATCGATGATGCGCTCGTCATCGGCGGCCACCACCACGCGCTGGGCGGCGCTCTCTTGTGCGCGCTTGGCCACGCGTACCACCATGGGCAGGCCGGCGATATCGACCAGGGGCTTATTGGGCAGGCGCGAGGAGGCCATGCGCGAAGGGATCAGGACGGTGAACGGCGCGGGTGCGGATGCCATGGTGCGAAAGGTGAAGAGAGTGGAGCCGGCTGGAATTGTAGCGAGCCAACGCGGTGGGCCGGGCGCAAGCGATCCAGGCGGGTAGCGACTGCGTTGGTGGCGGTGCCGGGGCTCAGGGCGCAGGTTTGACGGGGGTGTTGGACTCGCTGCTGCCAAACAGAATGGCCTCGATGGGGCGCAGTTTCTTGGCGTCGATCACCTCGCGCAGCTTAGGCAGGATGGCGACCAGGCCGTCATAGCCCTGGGCTTTTTCCAGCTGCAATTGCAGGCGGAAGCCCTTGAGGCCCAGGCCGCTGACCAGCTGGCTGGCTGCGGCATAGGCCTTGATATAGCGTTCGCTGTGGTTGCTGATGGCAGCGGCTGCGGGGGCGTTGCTGGCGGTGGCTGGCGCGGCAACCGGTGCAGCTGCGGCGGCTGGCGGTGGCATGGGCGCTGGCACGGCCAGGCTGTCGATGATGTCGCTGGCGTTGGAGGGCGGCTGGCCCGCATCGCTGGGGCGCAAAAGCTCGAGCAGGCCTTGCTGCAGCAGCTGCTTGATGTCTTCCAGCACCTGCAATTGTCCGCCCGCCGAGGGCGCCAGGGCCATCACCTGTTCAATGCTTTTTTGGCCATCAAACATGATGAAGGCCGGGCGCATGCGATGGGGAAGGGCAGGATCCCGGGCGCGCAGCGCCTCCATGCCTTTGTCGGTTTTTTTGAGGATCAAGCTTTGCATGGCAACTCGCTGAAATAGATGGATGCAATCCAACAGGCCAGCCCTGGGCAACATGTCTTCCAAACATGCGATGCAGGACAAATGCCTAAAAATTCAGCAAATTGTGTCTGTTTTTTACAAAGCTGCTATTGGGGTTTGCCTGTGCGGCCCGCCATGCGGCCCCTTTTTGGGGCGCAACTTCATCCATCTTTAATCTGCCGCAGCCAAGGCTTCGATTTCTTCGTCGCTGAGCGGGCGTGCTTCGCCTTCGAGCATGATGGGCATGCCATCGCGCACCGGATAGGCCAGGCGCGCGCTGCGCGAGACCAGCTCCTGGCGCTCGCGGTCATAGCGCAGGGGGCCTTTGGTGACGGGGCAAACCAGCAGTTCGAGCAGTTTCGGGTCCATAGCGGCAATCAGTCTTTCTTAACAGGGGGCGATGCGGGCTGGCGCTGGCGCAGCAGTGCGTCGGCATGCTGGCCAAAGGCGGGGTCGATGGCGACCTCCAAGGGCACAGCCAGTGCATGCGGGGCAATGCGCCAGAGCTTGTGCGCATCCTTTTCGGTGCACAGCAGCACGGGGGCATCCGGTGCGTCTATTGTAGGTGCGCTGGTCGCTGCAATTCCCAGCTTGGCCAGCCAGGCCGGGTCGTCCAGCGGCGCATGGTCGGGCAGTGCATCGCTGCGGACCAGCTGCAGGCCCTGGGCTTGCAGCATCGCAAAAAACTCTTGGGGGTAGGCAATGGCGGCCAGCGCATGCACTGGCCGGCCACGCAAATCGGCCAGCCTATGGCGGCGGCCGTCCTGGCCAATGGCATAGCGGGCCAGGCTGCGCTGCAGCGGCCAGGCGGCAGCGCCACTGGCTGCCAGCTGCTGGGGCGGTGGGCCGGCGTAGAGCACGATGTCCAGCCGCTTGGGCCAGGGCTCGCGCAGCGGGCCGGCCGGCAGTTGCCAGCCGTTGCCAATACCTTGGGTGTTGAAGACGGCAATCTCCACATCGCGGGCCAGTGCCAGGTGCTGCAGGCCATCGTCGCAGACCAGCACATCCACATCGGGGTGGGCCTGCAAGGCGGCCTGGGCGGCGGTGGCGCGCAGCGCAGCCACATACACCGGTACGCCACTGCGCTGGGCGATCAGCAAGGGCTCGTCGCCCACCATGCGCGGATCGCTGCCGGGGCTGACGGCGATAGCCTTGGGATCTTTGCTGTTGTCGCGCCCATAGCCGCGCGAGATGACAGCGGGCCGCCAGCCCTGGGCTTGCAAGGCCTGCACCAAGTGCAAAGTGACGGGCGTTTTGCCGGCGCCGCCAGCAATCACATTGCCGACCACCACCACCGGCACTGGCGCGCGGTAGGCTTTGCAAAGGCCGGTGCGGTAAAGGGCGCGGCGCAGCCCGCCCAGTGCCGCATAGCACCAGGACAGCGGCAGCAGCGCCACGGCCAGCGGGCCTTTGCGCTGCCAGGCATCGGTGATGCCTGCCGAGCGGGGGCGCGTGGCAGCAGCTGAGGGCGCGGGATGGTGAGGGGGCGGGACGGTCATGCAGGCTGCATGCTAGCACTGCCCAGGCGCGGGGCCTGGGCTTTACTGTGCGGCCGTCTGGGTGGCGAAGGTGATCTGCTGCAGGCCCACGCGGCGGGCTGCTTCCATCACCGAGACCACCGATTGGTGCGGTGCCAGTGCATCGGCGCTGATGATGATCACGCTGTCCTTGCCGGCAGTGGCGGCATTGCGCAGCGCCTCGGCCATGTCGGCCACGGTCTTGCCTTCCAGCGCGACCTTGCCCACCGCATAGCGGCCATCGGCGGCCACGGAGACGATGATTTCCTTGGGCCGGTCGCGCAGTTGCTCGGCATTGGCGGTTGGCAAGGTCAGCTGCAGCTCGGTGAATTTGCTGTAGGTGGTCGAGAGCATCAGAAAGATGAGCACGACCAGCAGCACATCAATGAACGGGATCAGGTTGATCTCGGGCTCTGTCGTGGTGCGGGGGCGAAAGTTCATGCTGGCTCCTGCCCGGCGATCAGCTACGGCGCAGCTTGTTCAGGTGGCGCAGGAACTGCTCGGCCGACAGCTCCAGGGTGAGCAGATAGCCATCGACCCGGCTGCGGAAGTAGCGCCAGAAGATCAGCGCAGGGATGGCCACCATCAGGCCGAAGGCGGTGTTGTACAGCGCGATCGAGATGCCATGGGCCAGCATGCTGGGGTTGTTGCCGCCACCGCTTTGCGAGCCAAAGATCTCGATCATGCCGATCACCGTGCCCAGCAGGCCCAGCAGAGGGGCAGCGGACGCGATGGTGGCCAGCGCGGTGAGGTATTTCTCGAGCTTTTGCGCTTCGCGGCGGCCGGTGCTCTCCAAGGTGGCGCGCAGATCGGCTTCCGAGATGCGGGGCTCCAGGGTGATGGTGCGCAGGCCGCTGGCCAGCACTTCACCCAGCGACGAGTTCTGGCCGAGCTGGTTCACGACTTCGGCGCTGGGTACGCCATTGGCGGAGACGGAAATGGCTTCCTGGAGCAAGTTGGCCGGGGCGACTTTGGCAGTCTTCAGGGCCACAAAGCGTTCAACGATCAATGCCAGGGCCAGGATGGAGCAGGCAATCAAGGGCCAGATGGGCCAGCCTGCTGCTTGGATGATGGAAAACAAGATTCTCTCTCCGCTCTTTCTTTTTTCAGCGGCCATTATGGCCCAAGGCCACTGCCGATCCGCCTAAAATCAGGCCAGGCGCTGCGTCCAGCCCACAGTCCCCGGATGCCGGAATGGCCGAGTCATCCACAAAAAATGTGGATAACTTTGTGGGTAATGTGTCATCAGCCGGAAAAATTGCCCAATTTACGGGGTTTTTCTTAGATTGCTTAAAAAATAAGCTGATAAAAATATTGAAAAATCAAAAGCTTGTACGTAGGTTCAATATTTTGTGCTACAGAGTATGACGTATGCATGACGCTGTCACAGAGCCGCTTTCTTGTGGACTACTGGCCATTTGGGGTGTGGGAAAAAGCGATTTCTGAGCGGCTGTACGGCGTCTATGTCGTTGTTGTGACGGGAGAAAATACCCCTGCGAGTGGTTGCTTTGGCAGCTAATTGGCAGCCCGTTGGATAGCGGATTGGCAGCATCTGGCGGCTGATGGCCAGCCCGCTGTGTCGCTGGCGCAAGTGCCAGCCGCTACCATGTCTGCTGGATGCCGCACTGCGGCGCAACCAACACCCACCTCTCCTGATTTCTGCCGCGCCGAGCTTGCCGCTCAGCCGGCCATTTTTATGGACACCACACACTACCCGCCCAGCACCGCTGCCAACGCCGCCCCCAGCCCCCGCATCTGGGAGGTGGGCGCGCTGTGCCGGGCAGTAGCCGATGCGCTGGCGGCGCGCTTCAACCCGGTGGAGGTGCGCGGGGAGCTCAGCGGTTTCTCGCGGGCGGCCAGCGGGCACTGCTACTTCAACCTCAAGGATGCCAATGGCCAGGTGCGTTGCGCGATGTTCCGCCGCTCCGCGCAGGCGCTGGACTTCAACCCCCGCGATGGCGAGCTGGTCGAGGTGGTGGGCAAGCTGGGGGTCTATGAGCAGCGCGGCGATCTGCAGCTGATTGTGGAAGGCATGCGCCGGGCCGGGCAGGGGGCTTTGTTCGAGCAGTTCCTGCGCCTCAAGGCACAGCTGGAATCCGAGGGCCTGTTTGACAGCGAGCGCAAGCGGCAGCTGCCTTTGATGCCGCGTGGTATCGGCATCGTCACCTCGCTGGGCGCGGCGGCGCTGCATGATGTGGTGACCGCTTTGCGCCGCCGCGTGCCGCAGCTGCCGGTGGTGCTGGTTCCTGCTTTGGTGCAGGGCGCGCAGGCCGCGCCGTCGATGGTGGCGGCGCTGCAAAAGCTCTACCGCCTGGCGGAAGCCCAGATCGCCTATGACGCCCGCCTGAGCATTGACGCGCCGGCGGTCGCCATCGACACCATCTTGCTGGTGCGCGGAGGTGGTTCCCTGGAGGACCTGTGGGCCTTCAACGATGAACAGCTGGCCCGCACCGTGGTGCAAAGCCCGGTGCCGCTGGTAAGCGGCGTGGGGCATGAGACCGACTTCACGATTGCTGATTTCTGCGCTGATCTGCGCGCGCCCACGCCGACTGCTGCCGCCGAGCTGGTCTGCCAGCCGCGCGATGTCTGGCTGGGTGCGCTGCAACTTGCGGAGCAGCGCCTGGTCGATGGCGTCGAGCGCCACCTGGACCGCCAGCAGCAGCGCCTGGACATGGCAGCACGCCAGATTGGCAGGCCATCCGCCTTGGTGCACGGCCAGCAGCAGATGCTGGACCGGCTTGGCCGCCGCCTGCAAAGCGCTGCGCAAAGCCAGTTGCATGGGCAGGACAAGCGGGTGCAGCACCTGGCCAGCGTGTTCCCGACGGTGGCCGGGCGCCATCTGGAGCGCAGCGAGCAGCGCCTGGCGCAGCTGCATGCGCGGCTGGAGCTGCTCAACCCGCGCCAGGTGCTGTCACGGGGCTATGCCTTGCTGACCGACATGCAAGGCCAGGTGGTGAGCTCGGTAACGCAGGCGACACCGGGCAAGGCCATGCATGCCGAGCTGGCCGATGGCAGTGTCGATGTGGTGGCGACCCAGCGCTTGCTGGTCTAAGCCGCTGCGGCATGCCGGCGGGTAGGAAATCGATTGGCGGTGCATTCTGACGCCGTGCCGTCTGGCTCGCATGCTATCGTCGTCATAGTAAATTGGCTGAACCCGTATTCATAAACGGGTCGATTTTCCTTTTTACAATCGACCACTGAGGCTGCAGGCTGGCCGGTGTTTCGCAATACCGCCTCGCCCGGCTTTGAAACCATACCAACCACGAGGAAACCACGATGGAACGCACTCTGCCACCACTGCCCTATGCGATTGATGCGCTGGCCCCTGCTTACAGCCAGGAAACGCTGGAATACCACCACGGCAAGCACCACAAGGCCTACGTGGACAAGCTCAATGAGCTGCAAAAGGGCACCGAGTTCGAGAACCTGGAACTGGAAGCCGTGATCAAGAAGGCCTCCGGTGGTATCTACAACCAGGCCGCTCAAATCTGGAACCATACCTTCTTCTGGAACTGCATGACCCCCGGCGGCGGCGCTGAGCCAAGCGGCGCGCTGGCCGATGCCATCAACAAGAAGTGGGGCAGCTACGCCGAGTTCAAGAAGGCCTTCCAGGCTTCGGCCGTGGGCAACTTCGGTTCTGGCTGGACCTGGCTGGTCAAGAAGCCTGATGGCTCGGTGGACATCGTCAACACCGGTGCCGCTGGCACCCCGCTGACCACCGACGACAAGGCACTGCTGACCGTCGACGTCTGGGAACACGCTTACTACATCGACTACCGCAATGCCCGTCCCAAGTTTGTCGAAACCTTCTTCGACAAGCTGGTGAACTGGAAGTTTGCCGAAAGCAATTTCGCCTGATAGTTGCTGCCCGGCCTGTTTGCCGGGCATAGACGATCAGACAAGGCCGGATGGTGCACTGCACCGCATCCGGCCTTTTTCTTTTGGGGGAGGGCAGCGCAACCGTGCCAAAGTTGTCACCTACAGGCAACACTTGCCTCTGGCAAAGCCCCTGATTTGCGCCAGTTTGCCGGGGCGCTCAAGTGCATGATTGATAATCAGTCTCATTTGCTTCTTGGCTGGTTGTCCGTATGTTTTTTGCTTCCCGTTTTGCGCTCCACCCGGTGGCTGGCGCAGTTGCGCTGCTGGTGTCCTTTGCTGGCGCCCCCGCTTTGGCCCAAACCCAGGAGGGCGCTGCTGACACAGCCCCCGCCGCCACCTCAGCGGCCCCAACTGCCAGCGGAGATACCGTCTTGCCGACGGTGACCGTCAACGCCAGTGCCGATGCATCGGCGCAGGGCCTGTCCAAGGCCTATGCCGGCGGCCAGGTGGCGCGCGGCGGCCGCGTCGGCATTCTGGGCACCGAAGACATCATGAACACGCCGTTCTCGACGACGGCCTACACCCAGGATCTGATCCGCGACCAGCAGGCCCGCAGCGTGGGCGATGTGCTGCAAAACGACGCCTCGGTGCGGGTGTCGCGCGGTTTTGGCAACTTCCAGGAATCGTATTTTGTGCGCGGCTTTGTGCTGGGCTCGGACAGCATTGCCTACAACGGTCTCTACGGCCTGTTGCCGCGCCAGTACGTGTCGGCCGAGCTGTTTGAGCGCGTGGAGCTGCTGCGCGGTGCCAGCGGCTTTTTGAATGGCGCCTCGCCCGCGGGCGACAGCATTGGTGGCGCCTTGAACCTGCTGCCCAAGCGTGCGTCGAACGAGCCGCTGACGCGGGTCAGCGTGGGGGGCTCCAGCGGCGCGCAAGGCTATGCTGCGGCCGACATCAGCCGTCGCTTTGGCCCCGACCAGGCCACCGGCCTGCGCCTGAATGTGGCCAAGCGCAAGGGCGATACCACGATTGACGACGAAGGCGTGGATCTGAGTGTGGTCTCCCTCGGCATGGACTGGCGCTCCAGCAATCTGCGTCTGTCGGCCGATGTGGGCTACCAAAGCCACAAGCTGACCACGCCACGCCCCAATGTGACCCTGGGCGCAGCGGTGACCCAGGTGCCCAGCGCTCCGGACAACAGCCGCAACTTTGCCCAGCCCTGGACCTATTCGAACGAGCGCGACAGCTTTGGCTCGGTGCGCGCCGAGTACGACATCAACAGCCAGCTCACGGCCTGGGTGGCCGGCGGTGCACGCTTTGGCCGCGAACGCAATTCGCTCGCCAGCCTGACCCTGAACAACGGCAGCACCGGCAGCGGCACCCAAGGGCGCTTTGACAATACCCGCGCCGATGACATCTTCACCGGCGAAGTGGGCCTGCGCGGCAAGCTGACGACGGGCAGTATCGGCCACAGCCTGGTGCTGGCGGCCTCAGCCTTCTCGGACAAGCGCAAGAACGCTTTCTACTCGCAGCCGGCAGCCGGCGCGCTGGCCACCAATCTCTACAACCCCGTCTACGGTGCGGCCCCGCCTTTGGGCACCAGCTCGAATGATCTGGACGACCCGGCCGTGCAGGCCCGCATCAAGCTGTCGAGCCTGGCACTGTCGGACACGCTGTCGATGTTCGACGAGCACCTGCTGCTCACCCTGGGCCTGCGCCACCAGACCATCGAGACACAGACCTTTGCCTACAACACCGGCATTGCGGCGCCCAAGGTGGACAAGAGCCGCACCAGCCCGATGGCTGCGGTCGTGTTCAAGCCGGCAGAGCGGGTATCGGTCTATGCCAATTACATCGAAGGCCTGACTCCGGGCGAGATTGCACCGGCGCTGTCTTCGGGCCTGCCGGTGGCCAATGCCGGCGCGGCGCTGGCACCCTATGTCTCCAAGCAAAAGGAAGTGGGCCTGAAGTGGGACGGTGGCGATATCGGCGCCGGCCTGGCCTGGTTCACCACCGACAAGCCGCGTGTGTTCCGCAATTCCATCTCGGGCGTCTACGGCCCTGAAGGCATGGACCGCCACCGTGGCCTGGAGCTGAATGTGTTTGGCCAGGTCACACGCGGCCTGCGTGTGCTGGGCGGTGTCACCTGGCTGGATGCCAAGCAACTGGCCGATGGCAACAACCCCAATGCCGGCAAGCGTGTGATTGGCGTGCCCCGCCAGCAAGGCAATCTGGGCCTGGAATGGGATGTGCCGGGCGTACGTGGCCTGACCCTGGATGGCCGCGCCGTGGCCACCGGCAGCAGCTATGCCAATGCGACCAATACCTTGCAGGTGGCAGGCTGGACCCGGTTTGACCTGGGCGCCCGCTACCTGACCGAAATCGATGGCCGCCTGGTGACCCTGCGTGCCCGCGTGGAAAACGCAGCCAACCGCAACTTCTGGGCCTCGGTCGGCTCCACCGGCTACCTGGTGCTGTCCAACCCGCGCACCTTCACGGTCAGCGCCAGTGTGGATTTCTAAGCGCTGACAGCCGGACTGCGGTGTGCGACCATGACTGCGACCAGCCCTGTGCCCCTCAGCCCTGCAGCGGCCATGCCGGATATGGCCGCGCTGTATGTGGCGCACCATGGCTGGCTGCAAGCCTGGCTGCGCCGCCGGCTGGGTGATGCCCACCAGGCGGCGGACCTGGCGCAAGACACCTTTGTGCGCCTGCTGAGCCCCGTTGCGGGCGGCACGGCCCTGCCGCCGCTGACGGGCATGAGCAAGGAAATTGGCATCAAGGGCGCGCTGCTCGATGGCAAGCTCAACACCTCGTTCGCGCTGTTCCAGACCCAGCAGGACAATGCGGCCCAGTTCAGCGCGGGCGAGTATGCATGGGCCTACGTGGTGCCGTATGCGGCCTGATTGGTTGCCCCATGGCGAGGCCGGTGCGCCGGAGCCGGCCGGTGGGCACCTGGCGAGCCTCTACCAGCGCTGGCGCACACCGGTGATGCGCATGCTGCGGCGCCATTTTGGCAATGCCGCCGATGTGGAGGATGCCACCCAGGAAGTGTTTGCGCGGGTGGCCGCCACCGGCAAGGTGCTGCAGCCCGACGAAGAGCAGCCCTATTTGCGCAAGACCTTGCAAAGTGTGGCCGCGCGCGATTGGCAGCAGAGCGCGCAGGCCCGGGGGCTGGAGCTGGTATCGGGCGATGAACACCCGCAGGCGCTGGAGGCCCAACTGCACAGCAGTGCCGAGGAAGTGAACCAGCAGGCGGCCCAGCAGCAGCGGCTGCGCCGTTTGCACGAGGCCATCCAGGAGCTGCCCGAACGCCAGCGCCAGGCCTTTGTGCTGCACCGGGTCGAAGGCCATACCGTGCAGCAGACGGCCGAGCAGATGGGCATCTCGCTGCGCATGGTGGTCAAACACCTGGCGCGCGCCGTCGCCTATTGCGAGACCCGCGTGCAATTTGCCAGTGCCCAGCAGATGCAGCAGCTGCAAGCCCAGCAACTGGCGCTGAGCGCTGCCAATGAGGAGCCACCCGTATGAGCGCAACGCAGACGCCCCGATCGCTGCAGAGCCTGACGCCTGCGCAGCTGCTGGCGCTGAACCATTCCGCTGGCGACTGGCATGTGCGCCGCCTGCAGTCCGACTGGACCGGCGCCGATGAACGGGCCTTGAACGCCTGGCTGGCCGAGGATGCGCTGCATGCGCAGGCCTTGGCGTGCATCGCCCAGACCTGGCAGGATGCGCAGGCGCTGCAGCAGATGTTTCCAGCTTCTTATGCCGCAGGCCAGACTGCGGCGCCGGACACGAAGGGCAAAGCCGCTGCAGTCGTGCAGCGCCCACGGCAAGCCACTGCGCAGGGCGCCAGCCTGGGCTGGCGCTGGCCGGCCCAGGCCTTGCTGGCGTCCTTGCTGCTGCTGGTGATGGCCGGCATGGGCTGGCAGCACTGGTGCAACACGGCTTACTACAGCCTGGAGGCTGCGACTGGCACCGGCGAGCTGCGCGATCTGGCCTTGCCCGATGGCAGCCAGGTGGCGCTGAACGCCAACAGCCGCTTGCAGGTGCATTACTACCCCTACCGGCGCGAGACGGTGCTGGACAAGGGCGAGGCATTTTTCAAAGTGGCGCCCGATGCGAACAAGCCCTTTACGGTAACCAGCGGGCACAGCGAGGTCCGCGTGGTGGGCACGGCCTTCAATGTGCGGGCTGCGCCGCCGGAGGTGGTGGTGCAGGTGCAAGAGGGGCGGGTGGCGCTGCGCTCCACGCTGCCGGGCAGCCCGCAGCCGGTGACGCTGACAGCGGGTATGGCCATGGCGCTGGAGCCCGCCAGCGGCCACTACCGGCAGTTGGCGGTGAAAGCTGACGAGGTGGCCGAATGGCGCACAGGCCAGGTGTATTTTCAGCGCCGGCCGCTGGCGCAGGTGGCCCAGGAGCTGGCCCGATACCTCGATGCCCCTGTCGAGGTGGAGGACCCGGCGATCCGCGCCACCCCCATCTCGGGCCTGCTGGCCTTGGCCGACCCGGAGCGCTTTTTGCTCGCCTTGCCCAGCGTGGCCGACGTGCGGGTGCAGCGCTTGCCTGAAGGGGGCTGGCGCATTCGCAGGCAATAAAAAACAATTTGTTTCATTTGCCTAGGTTCCATGTTTTGGGCCTTTTGTGCTTCTTCATAAGGTGGGTGCCAGAGATCTGAGCGCCACACGGGCTGCCAGCCACGGATCCAAGCCTTCTGCTTTGTTATTCCCAGCCAATGGCCGCAAACCACAGCGGCGCCTGGTGCAAGCGCCCGCTCCAAGCCTGTCCACTCGGGCCTGGAGCGGGAAAGCTGCCCGGGCAGGGCCGTTGTCATTGATGCAGGAATACACAGGAGTGCGAGAGCCATGGGATGCGAGATGTTGATGGGGGAAGAGGGCGGGTGCCCGTTGAAGAAGGCGGTGCGCGGGAACGCGCAGGCCCCGGTGCTGCGGCCACGATGGCTGGCCGTATTGGTAGCGGCTGCGATGGCGGGCGTCAGCGTGCTGCCCGCCGCTGCCCAGGCACAAGCCGCTGCGCAGGCGGCACGCCAGCGTTTCAATCTGCCGGCCCAGCCGCTGATTGAAGGGCTCAAGGCCTTTGGCCGGCAAACCCAGCAGCAGGTGCTGTTTGACGATGCGCTGGTGCAGGGCTTGCGGGCAGCGGCCGTGAGCGGCAACCTGACGGCGCAAGAGGCGCTGGCGCGCATGCTGACAGGGACGGGATTGACGGCAGTGAGCACGCAGCCGGGCAGCTTTACGTTGCAGCGCATGCCCACAGCGCCCCAGTCGATGACCCTGGAGACCGTGACGGTGACCGCCGATGCGCTACAGGATGGCCGCACCGAAGACACCGGCAGCTACACGCAGCGCGGGCCCAGCGCCACGGCGACCGGCCTGGCGCTGACCCTGCGCCAGACGCCGCAGTCGGTCAGTGTGATGACGCGCCAGCGCATGGATGACTTCAAGCTGCAGACCTTGACCGATGTGATGGAGCAGACCCCCGGTGTGACAGTGGACCGCCAGGGCGACGGCAACAACATCATGGTGCGGGGCGACAACGTCAACCTGCAGATCGACGGCCTGCGCCAGATGGCCAGCGGCTGGTATGCCAACACCCAGACGCTCTACACCATGGACGACATGGCCGAGATCGACCGCATCGAGGTGCTCAAGGGCTCGTCCGGCCTGACCAATGGCGATGGCAAGTATGGCGCGACGGTGAACATGATCCGCAAGCGCCCGACGCAGGAGTTCCGCGCCAGTGTGGGCGCAGGCGTAGGCAGCTGGGACAACTACCGCGCCGATGTCGATGTCGGTGGCCCGCTCAATGACCGTGGCAGCCTGCGCGGCCGCCTGGTGGCCGCTGCATCGGATGGCCATGATTTCCGTGACAACGTCAAGCGCAGCAACCAGACCTTGTACGGCACCCTGGACCTGGACCTGAGCCGCGATACCTTGCTCAACATCGGCTTTGTGCACCGCCACCGCGAGTACTATGGCGCGGGCAGCACGAGCATGATCCAGGCCTATGCCGCCAATGGCGACTTCCTGGGCCTGCAGCCGCGCTCCTTCAACATCGGCGCGCCCTGGTCGGGTTATGAGCAGGACACCGATACCTTGTTTGCCAGCCTGGAGCACCGTTTTGACAACGGCTGGACGGCCAAGCTGCGTGCCAGTACCGAAAAAACCAAGATGCCGTACGGCGAAACCGGCTCCTGGTTTACGGCATCGCCCCAGGTGGTGGACCTGAGCCGCGCCGAGGACCATGCCAACCGCAACCGCAGCATCGCGGCCGATCTGCGTGGCCCCTTCGAGCTGCTGGGCCGCAGCCATGCGCTGATGCTGGGCGCCGATACCGCCCGCACCAGCTCGGACACCTACTCGGCTAACAAGCGCTTCACCAATCTGGGCCTCGACTACAGCGATGGCGGCAGCGCGATTGTGCGGCCCGATGACATCGTGAACTATCCCGTCGACAACCACAGCTATTTCAGCTCCAAGCGCAGCTCGGTCTATGGCGCGGTGCGCCTGAATGTGGCCGATCCCGTCAAAGTGATTGGCGGCGCCCGCATCACCAACTACGAGCAGTACGACCTGACGCCGTACGCCTACTCGAACTACGACTTCAAGAAGAACAATGTCGTCACCCCTTACCTGGGGCTGGTGGTGGATGTGCATGAGCAGGTCTCGCTCTACGGCAGCTATGCCAGCATCTTCAAGCCGCAAAGCGCGCTGGATGCCAGCGGCAAGACCTTGGACCCGGAAGAGGGCCAGACCTACGAGATTGGCGCCAAGGGCGAGTTTCTGGACAAGCGCCTGAACGCCAGCCTGGCCTATTTCTGGATGAAGACCGACAACGTGGCCGACGCCACGGGCGAAACCATGCCCGATGGCACGCCCATCTACCGCTCGGTCTCTGGTGTCAGCAAGCGCGGCTATGAGCTGGAGCTGTCGGGCGAGCTGGCCCCCGGCTGGCAGGCCCAGGGCAGCTATGTGCTCAACAGCACCAGCCTGAGCAACAGCAACTACCTGCCCCGCAACCAGCTCAAGCTGGGCAGCACCTACCGCATGGGCGGCACGCTCAGCGGCCTCACCATTGGCGCCGCTACCCGCTGGCAAAGCAAGACCTCCGCCGGCCCCTTGCTGCAGCCGGCCTTCTGGGTGCTGGATCTGATGGCGCGCTACCAGGTCAACCAAAAGCTCAGCGTCAACTTGAACATCCGCAATGCGCTGGACAAAAGCTACTTTGCCGGCATGCGCGATTTTGGCCGGGTGCAGTACACCTGGGGCGCGCCGCGCAGTGTGACGGCGAGTGTGCGTTACGACTTCTGAGTAGCGTTCTCATAGGTTCCAGAGATAAGCCAGGGCCTGTTCCAAGTTCAAGCCCTGGCTTGCAGCGGCCCGGTGATATTGCGGCGACTTGGATTAGAGGTATTTGCTAGGCGTATTTGTTTATACGTTTAGATTTGGTTGAGTCTTTGGGGTTTGAATAGCCACTTGGTTGATGGTGTCTAATATCTAAAATAATAAGTAACCAAGTTTTTTAAATTTCTTCGGCGTTTTAATTTACGCTTGTCAGAAATAGCTGCAATGCTAGAGCTTGGTTTCTTGTGATGTTGTTGAATGTTATAGAAATTTCTTTTGATTTTTCAATGCAATAAGTTGCTGAGGATAGATATATAAATTAATCATTTAAGAATATTGATGCATTTTATGCTGTGATTAATGTCGTTTTATAGGTCAGATGGCTGATGATTGCGGGAGCTTTCATTTTTCAACAAATGCGGTGAAGATAATCAAGGCCAATGGTTTATTATTTAAATGCCCCGTGTGATAATCACTAAGGGTATTTGTAAATGTCATGGTTATAAAGGAGTAAATGTATGTTTATCCGATCCATCACTACGACCGCGATACTGTTGGCATGCAGTGCTGCCCACGCACAAGCAGCAGGTCCCATGTCTGATGCAGCTCTCAACAATGTTTTCGTCGATCCAAGCTACGAATTCCCGGTGGCCGAGGCTATGCCTGACGTGAAGTGGCCCAATGCCTTCGCACAGCCCAGTGCGTTGGAAGAACGTCCGCGTGATGAGCGCGGATACCGTCAGGGTTGGGAAGAAATATCCAAGCTGCCTGACGCTGCGATGCCGCCGCTGTGGATGGGGCGCGAGGCTGATCAGAACTACAAAGAGTTCTATGTCAACGCCGATACGAACATGGCGCATCCATCAATGACCCGTTATTACGACCAGCGATGGGACGCCCCAGCCCATGCGGCGCCCCAGGCCCTTCCGCCGGAAACGCAGTCCCATGCAGATCCTCGATCCCAAGGCGATCCGCGCATAGGTGTGGCGATGCCTGAGAACTTCCAAGCCAAGGTAAACCCCCTCGGTCCTGCCTATGCACCAATGCGATCATGGGATATGTCGTTCGCTGAGGATCGCAATGCATGGTCGTGCATCGCTTTCAACGGGCAGGCCTGTCCGCCTAGCATGCACCGCGTAGCTTTGGCATTTGGGCCGCAGTGGGCATAAAAGGGGATTGCAGCTATCAGTGCTTGTCTGATAGCTTTAGCCGCCCGGCCATCCCAGAATGGGGTGGCCTCTTACCGTGCGGTGTGCGCAGCTTAGGCCTTAGGCGCTGTCAAGCCGCCGGGGGCATGATCAGACCTCCCGATCTGACCATTTATAACTTTTTGTTTAACAAATACTGAGCAGCGCTTGACATCTTTGCGCTGCAGATGGTGTCTATTAGAGGTAACCGAGGCAGGCCCGCCGGCCTGCCTCATCTGCATCTACCGACTTCAGGAGCGATACCCATGCTGATACGTACCAACAACGCGGGCTTTGACCACGGAACCAGCAGCGACATCACGCCTCAGCACCTGTATTTGAGCCGTCGCGACCTGCTCAAATTTGGGGCCGCTGGCGGCACGGCTCTGGCCGCAGGGGGGGCCTGGGCGCAAGCGGCCAAGTCCGATGGCACGCAGCCGATCAGCACCGTTCGCTCTACGGTGCCGGGCGCGATATCTATGGAGACGCCTACCTCCTTCCAGGATGCCAGCACCTACAACAACTACTACGAGTTCGGCCTCGACAAAAGCGACCCCGCGCGCTATGCCCACACCTTGCAGACAAGACCCTGGACGGTGCGGGTCGAAGGCCTGGTCAACAAACCCAAGACCTTTGATATTGAAGAGCTGCTCAAGCTCAGCGCCCAGGAAGAGCGCATCTACCGGCTGCGCTGTGTGGAGGGCTGGTCGATGGTGATTCCCTGGGTAGGCTATTCGCTGTCCAAGTTGCTGGCGCAGGTGGAGCCGCAGGGCAGTGCCAAGTATGTGGAGTTTGTGACCCTGGCCGACCGCAAGATGATGCCCGGCCTGAACAGCAGCGTGCTGGATTGGCCCTATACCGAGGGCCTGCGCATGGACGAGGCCATGCACCCGCTGAGCCTGCTGGCCTTTGGCATGTACGGCAAGACCTTGACCCCGCAAAACGGTGCACCGGTGCGCTTAGTGCTGCCCTGGAAGTACGGTTTTAAAAGCGCCAAGAGCATTGTGACCATTCGCGTGGTGGAGAAGCAGCCCGGTACCGCCTGGAACAAGGCGGCGCGCAATGAGTACGGCTTTTACTCCAACGTGAACCCTGAGGTGCCGCACCCGCGCTGGAGCCAGGCAACCGAGCGCCGCATTGGCGAAGGCGGCCTCTTTGCCAAGCGCCACAAGACCCTGCTGTTCAACGGCTACGAGGCCCAAGTGGGGCAGCTGTACGCCGGTATGGATCTGCGCAAAGACTACTGATACCTGCCCATGCCCAACACCTCGCGTTTCTCGGTCAAGTCCGTACAGCGGCTGCTGCTGCACCTGTTGTGCCTGGTCCCCGCTGCCTGGCTTTTTTACCTCGCGGCAACAGATGGGCTCGGGGCAAATCCAGCTGAGGCATTGCTGCGCTCGCTGGGGGATTGGGCCATCCGCTTTATCTGCATTGCGCTGGCCGTTACGCCGTTGCGCCAATGGCTGCGCTGGAACGGGCTGGCAGCCTACCGCCGCATGCTGGGCCTCTATGCCTTCTTCTATGCCAGCCTGCACTGGCTGGCCTATGTAGTGTTCGACATGGGTGTGGATTGGTCCGCGATCGTCGACGACCTGATCAAGCGCCCCTTCATCCTTGTGGGCACCTTGGCCTGGCTGATCCTGCTGGCGCTGGCCGTCACTTCGGTCCCCAGGATCATCCGGCGCATGGGCGGCAAGCGCTGGCAGATGCTGCACCGCGCCGTGTATGGCGCGGCTGCATTGGCGGTGCTGCACTTCTGGTGGATGCGTTCCGGCAAGAACAACTTTGCCGAGGTGTGGTTGTACGGGCTCATCCTGGCCGGTTTGCTGGCGGCGCGCTGGGTGTTCCAGAAGCGCAAGCAGATGCAGGCGGCGGCCAAGGCCGCTCGGGCTTGACCAGCGACAGTCCGCTTAACACCTTCTTCGCAGCGGCTGCCTGCAGCCATGATGGCCTGGCTTGCAGCCGGCTGCCGATGCCAGCAGGCCATCGCCCGTACCGCACAATGACAGCATGAATCCCAGCAAACGTATCTTGATCGTGGAAGACGATGCCCCCATCGCGGAGCTGCTGCAGTTGCACCTGCGCGATGAAGGCTATGAGGTGGTGCACATGGCCGACGGCGATGCGGGCATGCAGGCCTTGGAGCGGGGCGGTTGGGATGCGCTGGTGCTGGATTTGATGCTGCCCGGGGTGGATGGCCTGGAGATCTGCCGGCGTGCCCGCGCGATGGCTTATTACGTGCCCATCATCATCACCAGTGCCCGCTCCAGCGAGATGCACCGCATCCTGGGGCTGGAGCTGGGCGCGGACGATTACCTGGCCAAGCCGTTCTCGGTACTAGAGTTGGTGGCGCGGGTGCGCGCGCTGCTGCGCCGCAGCCAGGCCCTGGCGCAAAACGCCCGGCTGGATGCGGGTGTGCTGGTGCTCGGCAATCTCGAGATCGACCCGATATCGCGGGAGGTAAAGGTGGATGGCGCCCAGGTGGAGCTGACGCCGCGAGAGTTTGACCTGCTGCATTTTTTTGTGCGCAACCCCGGCAAGGTGTTCTCCCGGTTTGACCTGCTCAACCAGGTCTGGGGCTACCGCCATGATGGCTATGAGCACACGGTCAACACCCATATCAACCGCCTCCGGACCAAGATCGAAGCCGATCCTGGCAGCCCCAGGCGCATCTTGACGGTCTGGGGCCATGGCTACAAATGGGCGGAGGAGACGCCATGAAGCGCGCATCCACCACCCTGGCGCAGCGCCTGAGCGCGGTCTTTGTGCTGCTGCTGTTGGCCTGCAGTGCGGCCACAGTCTGGCTGCAGATGCGGGTATCCGACCAGCGCGAGCAAGAGGTAGTGCAGCGCCTGTCGCAGGATCTGGCCGCGCGCATTGCCCGCTACCCGGAGCTGATGCGTGCCGATGGCCTGAACGCTGGCGCCAGCCGCGAGCTGTTTGGCAAGCTGATGCAGGTCAACCCGAGCGTGGAGGTCTACCTGCTCGACGACAGCGGCGCCATCCAGGCCTACGATGCGCCGCAAGAAAAGATACTGCGCCAAAAGGTCGATCTGGAGCCCTTGCAGCGTTTGTTCAGCGGCGCTGCGCTGCCGGTATTGGGTGACGACCCCCGCAGCATGACCGAGCGCAAGGTGTTCAGCGCAGCGCCTTTGATGCAGGGCGGCCAGCGCTCAGGCTATGTCTATGTGATCCTGCAAGGCCAGGGCCGTGACAGCCTGGCAGCGCGCGTCAGCAGTGACGGCGCGCTCCGCACATTGCTCTGGTCGCTGCTGGTCGTCGTGGTGCTGGGCGCAGTCGCAGCAGCCGTGGCCTTTGGCATGATCACCCGGCCGCTGCGGCGCCTGACGGCAGCCGTGCAAGAGCTGCAAACCGACGGCCTGGCCGATCTGCCCCAAGCCCAGGCCAAGCTGCGGCAGGCAGCGCACGGCGGTGCCGATATCGCTGTGCTCAGCCAGGCCTTTGCACAGCTGGCGCAACGCACCTGGGAGCAATGGCAAAAGCTGCGCACGCAAGACCAGCAGCGGCGCGAGCTCTTCGCCAATATCTCCCACGACCTGCGCACGCCTTTGACCTCCTTGCATGGCTATCTGGAAACCTTGCAACTCAAGGCCGATGTGCTGTCGACCGACGAGCGCCGCCGCTACCTGGGCATTGCGCTGGACCAAAGCCGCAAGGTCGGCGACCTGGCGCAAAAGCTGTTTGAGCTGGCGCGGCTGGAATACGGCGTGGTCAAGCCCGAGCCCGAGCGCTTCTTTCTGCCCGATCTGCTGCAGGACGTGTTCCAGAAGTTTGAGCTTGCCGCCGAGGCCAAGGCGCAGCGCCTGCACGCCGTGATCGACCCGGATTTGCCCCCCGTCACCGCTGATCTGGGCATGCTGGAACGCGTCCTTGTCAACCTGATCGACAACGCCATCCGCGCCACGCAGCAAGGCGGTGATATACAGGTAGAGCTGCGTGCCGCAGAGCATGGCCTTATCAGCGTAACGGTGCAGGACAACGGCCCAGGCATCCCCCCCGCGCTGCGCGACAGCCTGTTCGAGCGCCCCACCTTGAGCCGCATGCACAGCCGCAGCGATGGCCGCTCTGGCGGCTTGGGCTTGATGATCGTGCACCGCATTCTGCAGCTGCATGACAGCTCGATTGAGTTGCTGAGCGTGGCGGGGGATGTGGGGGCGCGGTTTAGGTTTTATTTGCGCTAGGCCGGGCTGAACGCATCACGCCGGATACAAGAAAGGCTGCAAACGGAAATTTGCAGCCTTTGTGTTGTGCGCTATCTGGTAGCGCCAGATTCGAAAGCCCTTGCAAGCTTATGAATCCATCATCTGTGGCGGAGAAGGCGGGATTCGAACCCGCGGTGGGCTATTAACCCACACACGCTTTCCAGGCGTGCGACTTAAACCACTCATCCACCTCTCCGCATGTTTTGTACGTTTTACATCCTGTGGTGGCCAGGAAATAAAAAGCCAAGCGTGGACAGCTTGGCTGACAACTTCACCTGTTGACTGGCGGAGAGGGCGGGATTCGAACCCGCGGTGGGCTATTAACCCACACACGCTTTCCAGGCGTGCGACTTAAACCACTCATCCACCTCTCCAGTCGGTGAAGCGTGTATTCTAGCCTGAAATTTGGCGGCTTCCTGCAAAGAGGGTGGATGTTTGGAAAAAATGCAGCGCTGCCCGATGGGGCAGCGCTGCGTGCAGGTCTGCCAAGTTCTTTACTGGCCCTTGCCGGTCTGGATCATGCGCATGGCCGAGGTGATCAGGCTGGAGACCTCGGTCATGTTGCTTGGGACGACCAAGGTGGTGGTCGCGTCGCTGGCCAGCTTGCCGTAGGCATCGACGGCTTGCTCGGCCACCTTCAGCTGCACGGCTTGCTCGCCGCCTGGCTGGCGGATGGCGGAGGCGATGCGCTCCAGCGCTTGCGCGGTTGCATCGGCCACGGCGGTGATCGATGCGGCCTCACCCTGTGCCTTGTTGATGGCGGCTTGCTTCTCACCTTCGGAGCGGGCGATGAAGGCTTCGCGTTCACCGGTGGCAATATTGATCTGCTCCTGGCGGCGGCCTTCGGATGCGGCGATCAGCGCACGCTTCTCACGCTCGGCGGTGATCTGGGCTTGCATGGAGCGCAGGATTTCTGCCGGTGGCGTCAGATCCTTGATTTCGTAGCGCAGCACCTTGACGCCCCAGTTCAGCGCAGCCTCGTCGATCGCCGAGACGATCTGGGCATTGATCATGTCGCGTTCTTCAAAGGTCTTGTCCAGCTCCAGCTTACCAATCACGCTGCGCAGCGAGGTCTGGGCCAGCTGGGTGACGGCCATGATGTAGTTGGACGAGCCGTAGCTGGCGCGCATCGGGTCGGTCACCTGGAAGTACAGGATGCCGTCCACCTGCAGCTGCGTGTTGTCGCGGGTAATACAGATCTGGCTGGGCACGTCCAGCGGGATTTCCTTCAGGCTGTGCTTGTAGGCCACTTTGTCGACAAAGGGGATGATGAAGCGCGGGCCGGGGGCCAGTGTGCCGGCGTAGCGGCCCAGGCGTTCTTTGATCCAGGCGTGCTGCTGGGGCACGATCTTGACGGACATCGCGATGAAGATGATGGCGATGACAAATATGATGATGGCGACTTCCATGGGCTCTCCTCGTGTGGGCGCAAGCGTTGAGGCATGCGCCGGTTTTAGCGGTGATTGGCTGGGGGCGGGCCCCTGGCTCAAAGGGCCTGGCCATTACACCATGCAGGTGTGACGGACCAAGCGGGGGGGCGGGGCATGGGTTGGGCAGCGCCTGTTATGTTGGTATGCCCCAGTGATTGCAAGTGGCTCTTAGTGTGCGGCGGGGCCTGCGGGTTCCACCAGCAGGCGGTTGCCTTCCAGTCGTACCACGCGGTAGGCGCCGGGCAGTGCCGGGTGCTGGCCCAGCAGGGTGGCCGTCCAGGGCGCACCACGGTAGCGTACCTGAGTGGTGCGGTCGGCATCCCAGTGCTCGATCTCGACCTGCTCGCCAATGTCCAGATGCATGTCCTGCTCGCGCTCACCGGAGAGCAGCGACCCACGGCGCTTTTGCCGCATGTAGCAGGCCAGCACGGTGGCTGCCCCCACGATGGCGGCGATAAGGATCTGCGCCACTTCGCTGGCACCCAGGTGCGCAGCGATGGCAGCGGCGGCCATGCCGATCGCGACCATCAGCAAATACAGTGTGCCGGTGAGCAGCTCGGCGACGACGGCCAGGCCGGTCAGCAGCCACCACACGGTTGAAATCTCCATAAGTCCCCCTCGTTGGATTAGGTTTGTAGGCCGATTGTGCGATATGCCGACCAATTTTGCGGCAATTGACGCAGGATACATAAAAAGGGCGTGCAAATTCCGTACACTTCGCGGCTGTTTCGATTGTTTTAGTGAGGCCCGCCCGTGCGGGAACGCCCATGAAGTTTCGCTTTCCCATCGTCATCATTGACGAGGACTTTCGCTCGGAAAACACTTCCGGCCTGAGCATTCGCGATCTGGCGCATGCCATCGAGGAAGAGGGCTTTGAGGTGCTGGGCGTGACCAGCTATGGTGACCTGAGCCAGTTTGCGCAGCAGCAAAGCCGCGCCAGTGCCTTCATCCTGTCGATCGACGACGAGGAGTTCCAGCTGGGCGGTGGTGATGACCCCATCATTCACAACCTGCGTGACTTCATCACCGAAGTGCGCCGCAAGAACCCGGATGTGCCGATCTACATCTACGGCGAAACCAAGACCAGCCGCCACCTGCCCAACGACATCCTGCGCGAGCTGCACGGCTTCATCCACATGTTCGAGGACACGCCTGAGTTCGTGGCCAAGCACATCCTGCGCGAAGCCAAGAACTACCTCGAAGGCATCCAGCCGCCGTTCTTCAAGGCGCTGCTGGACTACGCCGAAGACGGCTCCTACAGCTGGCACTGCCCCGGTCACGGCGGCGGTGTGGCCTTCTTGAAGAGCCCGATTGGCCAGATGTACCACCAGTTCTATGGTGAGAACATGCTGCGCTCCGACGTCTGCAACGCCGTGGAAGAACTGGGCCAGTTGTTGGACCACAATGGCGCGATTGGCGAGAGCGAGCGCAATGCGGCGCGTATCTTTAATGCCGACCACTGCTTCTTTGTGACCAACGGCACCTCGACCTCGAACAAGATGGTCTGGCACCACACCGTGGCGCCAGGCGATGTGGTGGTGGTGGACCGCAACTGCCACAAGTCCATCCTGCACTCCATCATCATGACGGGCGCGATTCCGGTGTTCCTGAAGCCCACGCGCAACCACTTCGGCATCATCGGCCCGATCCATGAGAGCGAGTTCTCGCCCAAGACCATCGAGGCCAAGATTGCTGCGAACCCGCTGCTCAAGGGGGTCGATCCAAAAACGGTCAAGCCCCGTGTGCTGACCCTGACGCAATCGACCTACGACGGCGTGCTCTACAACACCGAAACCATCAAGCAAAAGCTCGATGGCTATGTCGACAACCTGCACTTTGACGAAGCATGGTTGCCGCATGCGGCCTTCCACCCCTTCTATGGCAGCTACCACGCCATGGGCAAAAAACGCGCGCGCCCGAAGCATTCGGTGGTGTACGCGACCCAGTCCATCCACAAGCTGCTGGCCGGCATCAGCCAGGCATCGCACGTGTTGGTGCAGGACAGCCAGACCCAAAAGCTGGACTTCAACCTGTTCAACGAGGCGTACCTGATGCACACCTCGACCAGCCCGCAGTACAGCATCATCGCCAGCTGCGATGTGGCCGCTGCGATGATGGAGCCGCCGGGCGGTACCGCGCTGGTAGAAGAGTCGATCCTGGAAGCGCTGGACTTCCGCCGTGCGATGCGCAAGGTGGACGAGGAATTTGGCGAGGACGACTGGTGGTTCCAGGTCTGGGGCCCGGAAGCCCTGGCCGACGAAGGTGTGGGCTCGGCCCAGGACTGGATCATTCGTGGCCCGGATGCATCGCGCAAGACCAAGGGCAAGAACGGCAAGGAGTTCGATAACTGGCACGGCTTTGGCGACCTGGCCGACGGCTTCAACATGCTGGACCCGATCAAGTCCACCATCGTGACGCCCGGTCTGGACCTGGACGGTGACTTTGACGAGACCGGTATCCCCGCGTCCATCGTCACCAAGTACCTGGCCGAGCACGGTGTGGTGGTCGAGAAGACAGGCCTGTACTCGTTCTTCATCATGTTCACCATCGGCATCACCAAGGGCCGCTGGAACACCATGCTGACGGCGCTGCAGCAGTTCAAGGACGACTACGAGAAGAACCAGCCGATGTGGCGCATCCTTCCCGAGTTCTGCCAGCAGCACAAGCGCTACGAGCGCATGGGCCTGAAGGACCTGTGCCAGCACGTGCACAAGCTCTACGCCAAGTACGACATTGCCCGTCTGACCACGGAGATGTACCTGTCGGACCTGACGCCTGCGATGAAGCCATCGGACGCGTTTGCACACATCGCGCGCCGCAAGACCGAGCGTGTGGAGATCGACCATCTGGAAGGCCGCGTCACCGTGGGTCTGGTCACGCCATACCCACCCGGTATCCCGCTGCTGATCCCTGGCGAAGTCTTTAACAAGAAGATCGTAGACTACCTCATGTTCGCGCGTGAGTTCTCCAAGCTCTGCCCAGGTTTTGAGACCGATATCCACGGCCTGGTCGAACTGGTGGACGAAGAGAGCGGTGAAGTGCGTTACTACGCCGACTGCGTGGCGATGGATGCCAGCGACCAAGCGATGCAAACCCAGGTGGTGTCTGCGCCCGTGGCTTCGTCCAAGAAGCGCAGCCCCATGCTGGAAGGCAAGGCGCCCGCATCGTCGGCCAAGAAGCGCACTACCGCTGCGATGAAGAAATCCCTCAAGGCAGAAAAGCCTCTGGGTGATGCCAGCGACGGTGTTGTGTCGCCCGTGGCCAAGACCCCGCAAGCCGCGCCCAAGCCACGCCGTGTGGCCAAGCCGCGTTCGCCCAAAGTTTGATCGGGCAGATGAGTAGTGGCGGGGGATGTTGAGTCCCCTAACGCTTCCAGTATCCATGCGGCTTGGCGGTCATATTCGTTCCACAAAAACTAGAATTTTCTAGCTGTATGCCAATGGTTTATGTGGAACGCTTATCTGACCGTTTTTAGGCGCTC